>OATU01000003.1_pt1 | contig 268661 bp, 251 predicted proteins | sample 1516711 | NCBI WGS metagenome assembly OATU01 (sample SAMEA2579971, study PRJEB22360) | human gut metagenome | biome: human gut; feature: human-associated habitat; material: faeces | place: Denmark | collected 2008/2010 | reverse complement strand
TAAGAACTGCTACAGTCAGTGTAGCATATTTAACAACAATCAACAAGGCTCCTCCTGATAAAAAGACCTGCAATTTCCAGATCTTCCGGCGTTGTAATTTTTATATTTTCATAAGAACCGAAAACAAGCTTGACTGGATGTTCTGTCATTCTTTCGACAACCATCGCATCATCTGTCGCCTTCTCCCATCCACTCTGGATTAATTTTTCATAAGCAGCACGCACCAGTTTTGCATCAAATACCTGAGGTGTCTGCACTTGCCAGACATATGCCCTGTCCGGCGTCTGAACAGCATACTGATTCTGATCTGCAATTTTAATTGTATCTTTCACAGGCATACCTACGACACACGCCTGATCTCTCAAAACACATTCGTATGCCCGCTCTACCATTTCTTCATCCACAAACGGTCTTGCCCCATCATGGATGAACACAATTCCATCTTCCACATATTTTAATCCATGGTACACAGACTCATAGCGTTCTTTCCCTCCCGCCACTATCTGTACCACCTTGTCAAAACCATATTGTTGTACAATCTTTTCTCTGCAATAGTCTATTTCACGTTCTCCTGTGACAAGAACGATCTCATCAATATATCTGGACTCCTGGAATACATGCAAGCAATAATACAACACCGGCTTTCCTTCTAATTCTAGATACTGCTTCTGAATCGCCGTCCCCATCCGGCTTCCACTCCCGGCTGCCAACACGATCGCCGTACATTTTTTTTCTCGTTTGTCCTTTTTCTGCTCCATCTGGCATTGCACATCCTTTCCCGAATCTCTTTACCCTACCGACAACCAGAGTCTACCGTTCTCCCAGTTTCAAATTCGGCACAGCATTTAGATCCCATCCATGTCTTGTTCCCGCCAGGTACTCATAATAAGCTGCAACTCCTATCATTGCTGCATTGTCCGTGCAGTAAATTGGTGATGGATGATAGAATTTGACTCCTTTTTTATCACATGCTTCCTGCATTGCAGCTCTGAGGGCGCTATTCGATGCTACACCACCAGCAATCGCAAATTTTTTTAATCCAAACTCATCCACTGCTTTCATCGCATTTTCTACAAGTACATCTGTCACCGCTTTCTGGAAAGATGCTGCGATGTCCGCCTGAGAATAACTTTCCCCTTTCATCTGACAGCCATTGATATAATTCAATACCGCCGATTTCACACCACTGAAACTAAAATCATACGGCGAATCACTCATATGTGCTTTCGGAAAGACAATCGCTTCCGGATTTCCCTCCTTAGACAACTTATCGATCTTCGGTCCACCCGGATATCCAAGCCCAATTGCCCGCGCCACTTTATCAAACGCTTCGCCCGCGGCATCGTCTCTTGTTCTTCCGATAATTTCATAAGTTCCATAATCTTTCACACGAACCAGATGTGTATGTCCTCCCGATACTACAAGACATACAAACGGAGGCTCTAAGTCTTTATTTTCAATATAATTTGCAGAAATATGTCCCTCGATATGATGTACTCCCACCAAAGGAAGTCCTTTTGCATATGCAATCGCCTTAGCCTCTGCAACCCCGACAAGCAACGCTCCTACAAGCCCCGGTCCATAAGTGACTCCGATTGCATCGATTTCATCCAATGTTACCCCTGCTTCTTTCAACGCTTCCTCAATCACTTGATTGATCTTCTCAATATGCTTTCTGGAGGCAATCTCCGGAACAACCCCTCCATATAATTTATGTAATTCAATCTGTGATGAAATGACATTGGAGAGGATTTCTCTTCCTCCCCGCACGACTGCTGCCGCTGTCTCATCACAAGAACTTTCTATTGCCAGTATTGTGATTTCTTTTTCTTTCATCTTCTTACTCCTCTTCTGGAAAATCCAGTTCCACAGACATACTGTCGCTGCCGGCTTTTGCCTGCGGAAAAATTTTTTGCACTTCCTCTATAAAAAATTCCGGGCGCGTCAGAGACGGACTGTAATGTGTCAGCCACATTTCCTTTACCTCGGCCTCTTTTGCAAGCTGCGCCGCTTCGTAAAATGTCATATGCTTATATTCTACCGCCTTGCATGCCTTTTCTTTCTCCCCGTACATTCCTTCACAAATAAACAGATCGGAATGTTTCGCATTCACACGAATCGAGTCTGTCGGCCTTGTATCTGTCGTATAGGTAAGTTTGATTCCACGGCGCGGAGCACCCAGCACCATATCCGGGGTAAATACATTTCCTTCATGCTCAATCGTCTCACCTTTTTGCAAATGCTTCCAATATTGCTTTGGAATCGCATGACCCATCGCTCTTGTTACATCAAATTTTCCAGCACGGTCAATCTCCAGTGTATACCCGTAACAAAGCACATTATGATTGACACGAAACGCTTTCAGACGATATCCATTTAATTCAAAAGTCTGCTCTGGTCCTTCAATTTCTTTGTATATGATCGGAAATGGAAGTTCCGGCGCAATGACGCGAAGAGCGCTCACAACACGCTCAAGCCCTTTCGGTCCTATTAACGTCAACGGTTCTCTTCTGTCTGCATTTCCCATTGTAAGCAAAAGCCCCGGCAGTCCACTGATGTGATCTCCGTGATAATGAGTAAAACAAATCACATCAATCGGCTTAAAGCTCCAGCCTTTCTCTTTGATCGCAATCTGCGTCCCTTCTCCACAGTCGATCAGCAGACTACTTCCATTAAATCTCGTCATCAGAGCAGTCAGCCACCGATAAGGCAGTGGCATCATCCCGCCCGTTCCGAGAAGACAAACATCTAACATGTGATTCTCCTTCTATTATTTCTTCTCTACCGGAATCGAAAAGTCTGAAATCCATGCATCGTAACACTCTTCGCAGAGATCAAACTCGTGTACTTCGTTATCTTTTCCCGAGAAATATCCCCAGCGCTTCTCTACATGGAGGAAATCTGCCTCTCTGAGAATTTCTTTTCCACATTTGTTGCAAAATACTTTATCTAATTCCGTCGTCTCAACTTTTTTATATTGGCGCATACAATTCCTCCTATGAAAAATCCTTCTTTTTTCTTGTTGTCACGCCTTTATTATATTGATTTTTAAAACAGATTCCTAGCGGGAACTGTTTCCTTTTTTTCCATGTTCTTACAATGCCCCAACCCCTATTCAGATAGGTTCTTTTGCATAGTCAATCCATGTTCCATAGGTTCTTTATAATAATCCTTCCGCAGGGAAATCGTCTCGAATCCATACTTTGTATACAGGCACCTCGCAGCATCATTGCTTGCCCGCACTTCAAGAATCACATCCTTGATTCCTCTCTCAGCACAAACTTTCCATAAATGTTCCAACAAATTTCCTGCAATTCCTTTTCCACGCGCTTTGGGAGCCACCGCTATTTTCCCAATATCCGCACTATCCATCACCGCATAGACAATGCAATATCCGCAGATCTCCTCTGCTTCTTCTGCCACAAGGACAAAAAAATGCTCCAGCTCATATGCCTTTCTAATATCCGCCATACTCCACCGATCGGATGGGCAAAAACATTGCTCCTCCAGCGCATATAGCGGCATGATGTCGGATTCTTTCATTCCTCGAATGATCATTTTCCCTGCTGCTCCTTCTCTTCTCGCTCTAAACGCTCGCGTTCTGCCTGTGACATTCTAAGATAATCCGGCTGATGATCCTCCGCACGTTCTATCTTTCCTTCTTTCCAATACTGAACTGCAAGTGTCCCAACAGCTGCTGCCCGCTGCCGATTCATATGAGATGGGGCAAATCTTACCGGAACATGCAAAAGTTGCTCTAACTGTTCTTTGTATACCGGAACACCGTCCCCTAAAAATGTCACCTGCTCTCCTCGTTCATTCAATTTCTCTGCAAGAGCTGATATTTCTATCGCCATCTGCGGCTCTTCTACTACAAACTCCTCCCGGAAACGATAAATTCCGGTATAAACCTGATTTCTCCTTGCATCCATGATTGGGCAGATCACCCCTTCATTTCCATATAAGTTATAAGCAAGTCCATCCACCGTAGGAATATGGATCAACGGCTTTTTTAACGCGAGTCCAAGTCCTTTCGCCGTCGCCGATCCAATTCGCAGCCCGGTAAAGGACCCAGGTCCTCCCGCCACTGCGATTGCATCAATCTCACCAAGGTTCATCTCTGTCATTTTTACGATTTCATCCAGCATTGGAAGCAGCGTCTGTGAATGAGTCTTCTTATAATTCACTGTGTATTCCGCAATTGTCTGTTCTTCCTCTACAACTGCCACTGACGCCACCAAACCAGAACTGTCTAATGCCAATATCCGCATAGTTTCACTTCTTTCTTTTTCATTGTCTATCATCTGTTTTAGAAAGGTCACTATTTCTAACGCAACCTCTTTTCCAACTTCTTTTTTCTCTCGTTCCTATACTCCAAGTTCTCTTACCGTAATCCGTCGGAAATCAAACCCTTGATCCAGATCTTTCTCAATAGTAATCTCTGTCCGTCTCTGTGGCAAGATCTCTTCAATCAGATTTGACCACTCAATCAGAGATACTCCTTGACCATAGAAGTAATCTTCATATCCGATCTCTTCCATTTCCTCAATATCCCCAATCCGATATACGTCAAAATGATAAAACGGAAGCCTTCCCTCCTCATATACCTGTACGATTGTGAATGTCGGGCTGCTAATCGCCTCTTCAATCTGAAGCCCTCTTGCCAATCCCTGCGTAAATACAGTCTTCCCCACGCCCAGATCGCCAATCAGTGTATAGATCTCTCCTGCTTTTGCCAGTTCTCCGATTTTTTTCCCAAACTCAAACGTCTCCTTCGGACTTCTTGTCTCTATTACCATAGTTTTCCTTCCTTTTCCCTCTTACCGTACCTGACGGATCTTCACTTTCGCCGGCGCCATATGTGTTGAGATCATCTGCACAGCTGCTGTATACTGCTCTCCTAGCGCTTCCTTCGGAAAAACAAGCGCACGTACCCGCGTGATATAAAGAATCAATGTCCGGTTCGTAGAAACTGCCTTCTGAAATTCTTCCCATTTCACCTCTGTCTGCTGATCTTCCTGGGAAATAGTGATTCCTTCTTCGGTCAACTCATATGTGATTGGCTTTTGGAACATCGGCGTTGTCTTTACCTGCGCCTTCGCCTTTGACTTCAGTGTGAGAGGTGTCATAACAAGAAAAACTGCGGCAAAAAAGAAAAACATCATACCTGCGGTATAATCTCCTTGTGCCATCGCCCGGATTCCAAGTCCAAGTACAACAACTCCAAAAATCGCTCCGATCAGCCCACTGAGATGGCTGTATGTGTGATACAGCAAAAAGTCATACATTGCTCTCGGTGTCATCTGAACATCCATTTTCACTGACATTGCTTAATCCCTCCATTACTTTTTCTGTCTCATACGCAAAATGGTATGTTATAAAATTATAACATACCACCCTTTTCCTTACAATAACACTTGCCGGATTTTCTTATAGACAAAAAATACGATCAAAGATACCAAAATCCCTTTCAGCAAATTAAACGGTGCCACTGCAAAAAGGACAAAGGTCATCAGACCAGTGATCGCACCATTTACCTCTGTGCCCATCGATACCAGAGCATCCAAGGGCATCTCAAATGCTTTTGCATACACCGGAAGCAAAATATAAGCATTCAGAACACATCCGAGAATAGTCATGATCACAGTTCCAACTACCATCCCCGTCACCGCTCCACTCTTCGTACGCTTTTTCTGATAGATCAGCGCCGCTGGAACGCAGAATGCACATCCAATCAGGAAATTTGCTGCATCTCCGATCCCCATCGTCATCGTTCCTTTGATTGCAACATTTAGGATCACCTTGATCAATTCGATTAAAACCCCCGCAAACGGTCCCATCGAAAAACATCCGATCAACACTGGAACCTCACTGAAATCAATCTTATAGAACGCCGGTGCGAATGGGAGCGGAATCTCAAACTGCATCAAAATAATTGCAAGTGCCGATAACATTCCAATCTGAACAAGCGTCCTTGTGTTCACCTTTGTCTTCTCTGCTACATTTGTACTCATTTTTCTTCTCTCCTTCTTTTTCTAAAATTTAAAAGAAAGAAAATCTTCCGGAAATCTTTGATCAGCTTTCCTCCATACCCCAAAAGGTGAAAGAATTGCACCTACATTTCCTGCAAAGTAAAAATTCCCCCGAAATAACTTCCGGGGGAACTTTGATTCTCGCGCAAAAATCTATCCGCTATCACACGATCTGATTTGCGATCAAATGATTCTTCTCTCATCCAGACTATACTGTCGGTACTGGAATCTCACCAGTTCAGCCACCTGTTCCCAGGCAGGTCGCGGACTTTACCGCCGGTTGGGACTTGCACCCTACCCCGAAGAATTTTCCTATTCTTTTTCATATCGCCTATTATACGACGGTTTTAAAAATTGTGCAAGACCTATTTTCTTCTCCGTCTTCGTCTCTTCTTTCTGACCGCATCCACATATGCGATTCTTCCTACAAGTGCAGCACCTCCGGCAAGCAATACTGCGAGTATTCCTTTTCCTATCGCGCCCAGTCCGCTTTTTGCTTCCGAAACTATCTGTTTCTGCTGATAGGTAACGGAAGGCGCTGCGTATCCCGGAAGATACTGCCGTTCAAGATCAACAAATACTTTGCCATCTTCCATCTTAAACTTTATTTTTTCTTCTTTTGGCACACAGTCCCACAGGTCTTTCTTTGTTACAATTTTCTCTTTTCCAATCTGATGTGTTCCTTTTGGCAGAACCTTTCGATACTCGTATTTCTCAAATGCCTGTTCCATAATTGCATTCCCAACAAGATGACGAAGTTCTTCTCCGGTCTGGTCTGTCCAGTCCGAAACCCCCATCACAATTTCCACAAGCCTCGTATCCTGACGTTTTGCAGTAGAGGAATAATTAAACCCTGCTCTTCCGCTGGAACCAGTTTTTAACCCATCTGTCCCTTTCAGACCATACTTTGCCCCTTCCAGAGAAATCTGATACGACTTAAAATGTTCTTCATACGGGGTACCTTCTTTCACTACAATTTCTGGAGAACTCGTATGTGTCAATATATCCGGGTAAGTCTTTACAAAATAACTGCACAGCAGTGCGTAATCTTGTGGGGAAGTCACATTATCTGCATCTGCCGGTAGATTTTTCGGAGCATACGGATACAGCAGGTCATTTGTAACACCAACACAATTGTAATAAGTAGTATGCGTCATCCCAATCTCTTTTGCTTTCTGATTCATCAGCGCTACAAATTTATCCGGATCCGGCTCCACTAAATCTGCAAGCATATACGTGGCTGCCGCCGAAGATGGGACAATGATCAGATCGATCAATTCTCCCACTGTATAGGTTGCTCCCATCTGCATCACATTGTTGCTGAGCGCATATCTTCCGGCGATATCTACATACTTTTCATTCACCGCTACCTGCATGTCCTTTTCAAATTTTCCTTCCTCCATCGCATCATATGCGAGCAAAATTGTCATCAATTTTGTCATACTGGCCGGAGCCCAGGAAACATCTTTATTCTCCTCCCACAAAATCTGCCCGGTATGGATCTCTGTAATGATAGAACCTGCCGGCTGATAACGATCGTCCAACTGATAGCCACTTTCCCTCGCTACATCGATCGCACGTTTTCCGGATTTTTTCTTTTCTTCTTCCTCCACCTGCTGCGCTTCCACCTGCCCTGCAGGAAGCAGCACTGTCAAAAGCGCTATACACAGCGCGATTACCCAACTCCTTTTTTTCATCTGTTCTTCCCTCTCTTTTCTCAGTCCCACATCTGCGTGTATCTTTACTGTTTTACTCCTCTTCTTCCCATCCAAAAGAGCGTTTTACAGCCTTCTCCCAGCCATGAATTTTTTCTTCCCGTTCATTTTCCTTTAATTTTGGATAGAACACCTTATCAATCGCCCAGTTCTTTCCGACGTCTTCTTTGTCCTTCCAGTATCCAACGGCCAGCCCGGCAAGATATGCCGCTCCCATTGCCGTTGTCTCTACACATTCCGGTCGATTGACCGGGGCATTGCAGATATCCGCCTGTACCTGCATCAGAAAATCATTTGCACTGGCACCTCCGTCAACATTGAGTGTACTCAGCGAAATTCCCGAATCTGCCTGCATTGCATGCACAACGTCATTTACCTGATACGCAATAGACTCTAATGTCGCCCGGATAATATGATATCGATTCACACCTCTTGTCAATCCTACGATCGCACCTCTGGCATACTGATCCCAGTGCGGAGCTCCCAGCCCGGTAAATGCCGGCACGACGTAACAGCCGTTCGTGTCTTCCACTCTCTGGGCAAGATATTCCGAATCTTTCGCAGAATCTATCAGCTTCATCTCATCCCGCAGCCACTGGATCGCAGCGCCTGCCACAAAGATAGAACCTTCCAGTGCATACGTCACCTTACCATCCAGTCCCCATGCGATCGTCGTCACAAGACCGTGGTCAGAATACACCGGTTCTGTCCCTGTATTCATCAGAAGGAAACACCCGGTTCCATATGTATTTTTTGCTTCCCCTGCATGGAAACAGGTCTGCCCAAAAAGCGCTGCCTGTTGATCGCCTGCCGCTCCGCTGATTGGGATTTTCCCTCCAAAATAGCTTGCATCTGCATAGCCGTAGATTTCACTGGATGGACACACCTTTGGAAGCATACTTTTTGGAATCTGAAGCTCTTCTAATATATCATCATCCCATTTCAGCTCTTTGATGTTAAACAGCATAGTACGGGAAGCATTCGAATAATCGCTGACATGCACACGCCCTTTCGTAAGTTTCCAAATCAGCCATGTCTCCACTGTCCCAAACAGCAATTCTCCTTGCTCTGCCCGCTCTCGGGCCCCTTCGATGTGATCCAACATCCACTTTACCTTTGTCCCCGAAAAATAAGCATCGATCATCAGTCCCGTCTTCTCCCGGAATGATTCTGTAAGTCCCTTTTCTTTCAACTTATCACAGTACTTGGATGTTCTTCTGCACTGCCAGACGATTGCATGTCCGATCGGTTCCCCAGTCTTTTTGTCCCACACAATCGCAGTTTCCCTTTGATTGGTAATTCCAATCGCTGCAATATCTTCCGCAGTTGCTCCAATCTTTGTCATTGCTTCCACTGCCACTCCCAATTGGGAGGACCAGATCTCATTGGCATCATGCTCCACCCATCCCGGCTTCGGAAAATACTGTGTAAACTCCTTCTGTGCCATACTGCATATCTGTCCTTTTTCGTTAAAAAGAATACAGCGATTGCTTGTTGTCCCAGCATCCAGCGCCATTACATATTTCGCCATGCCGCTTCCTCCTTGTTCCTTTTTCTTCTAAATCCCTTTCATCGTTAACTGGATCCGCTTTTTCTGTACATCGACACTCATGACTTTGACATCGACAATGTCACCGACACTCACTGCCTCCAGTGGATGTTTGATAAATTTCTTATCGGTAATCTGCGAAATATGCACAAGTCCATCCTGATGTACTCCGATATCCACAAACACGCCGAAATCGATCACATTCCGTACGGTTCCTTTTAAGACCATCCCCTCCGTCAGATCTTTCATTTCCAGCACATCCGTTCTAAGAATTGGTTTTGGCATCTCCTCACGAGGATCTCTGCCCGGTTTCTCCAGTTCTTTTACAATATCCTGAAGGGTGATCTCTCCGATTCCAAGCTCTTCTGCCAGCTTCTTTTCATTTCTGATTGTTTTAGAAAGTCCCTGAAGTCCTCCTCTGCGGATCTCTTCCGTTGAAAATCCCTGCTGTTTTAAAAGTTTTTCCGCCGCCTCATAAGACTCCGGGTGAACGCTTGTCGCATCCAGCGGATTTTTCCCATCTGTAATCTTGAGAAATCCGGCACACTGTTCGAATGCTTTCGGTCCAAGCTTTGCAACTTTTAGCAGTTCCTTTCTTGACTGGAATTTCCCATGTTCCTCTCTGTACGCCACAATGTTTTTTGCGATCGCACTGCTGATTCCGGAAATATAAGAGAGAAGCGGTGCCGATGCAGTATTTAAATCTACTCCTACCCGGTTGACACAGGATTCTACCACTCCAGAAAGCGCCTCGCTCAATTTCTTCTGGTTCATATCATGCTGATATTGTCCGACACCGATTGACTTTGGATCAATCTTCACAAGTTCTGCAAGCGGATCCTGCAGCCTTCTAGCGATGGATGCCGCACTTCTCTGTCCCACATCAAAATTCGGAAATTCCTCTGTCGCCAGCTTGCTTGCAGAATAGACAGAAGCGCCCGCCTCACTGACGATCACATACTGTACTTTCTCCGGGATCTCCTTTAACAGTTCAACAAGGATCATCTCCGATTCCCGCGATGCCGTACCATTTCCGACAGAGATCAGCGTAATATGGTACTTGCGGATCAGCTTCTTTAACGTATCCTTTGCCGCCTGGATCTTCTGTGGTGTCGTCGGGGCAGTCGGATAGATTACCGTCGTATCTAGTACCTTTCCAGTCTCATCTACAACAGCCAACTTACATCCGGTCCGAAATGCCGGATCCCATCCAAGCACAACCTGTCCAACGATCGGCGGCTGCATTAGAAGTTGTTCCAGATTTTTTCCAAATACTGTGATGGCACTATCCTCTGCCTTTTCTGTCAGGCTACTCCGGATCTCCCGCTCAATTGCCGGAGCAATCAGTCGTTTGTAGCTGTCTTCTGCCACTTCTTTTAAATATTCTGACGTATATGGATTTTCGGAAACAATGATTTTCTTCTCAAGATACCGCAGAATCTTCTCCTCCGGCGCTTCAATCTTCACGTTCAGAATCTTTTCCTTCTCTCCACGATTCAGTGCAAGGATCCGGTGTCCTGCCAGCCTGCTGACTGGTTCTTCAAAAGAATAGTACATTTCGTAGACAGACTGCACACTATCATCTTTTGCCGAAGAAATCATCTTTCCTTCTTTCACCGTAAGATTCCGAATAAAACTCCGGTAATCTGCCTCGTCAGAAACTGTCTCCGCAAGGATGTCTTTTGCACCTGCAATGGCCTCTTCCACTGTATGTACTTCTTTTTCTGCAGAAATATATTTTTGCGCCTCTTCTTCCAAAGGCTTTTGTATCTTTTGCAGCATCAGAAGTGTCGCCAGCGGTTCCAGTCCTTTCTCCTTTGCAATGGTCGCCCTTGTCCGCCTTTTTGGCCGATATGGTCGGTACAGATCTTCCACAGCAACAAGCGTCTGGGCATTTATAATCTGCACTCTCAGTTCTTCTGTCAATTTCCCCTGCTCCTCGATTGAAGCGAGTACCTGCTCCTTCTTCTCCTCAAGATTGCGTAAATATATCAGCCGCTCATGTAAACTTCTAAGCTGCTCATCATTCAGAGAGCCGGTTGCCTCTTTCCGGTACCGCGCAATAAACGGAATCGTATTTCCCTCATCGATCAGTCTGACTGCTGCCTCTACCTGCCATTTCTTTACTTCCAGCTCTTCTGTGAGTTTCTGAATCATATCCATACTGTTCTTTCCTCTCTGCTTTTTATACTGTTACGCTTTATTATAGCTTATTCCCGGTTCAAACGCAAAATCAAATTCCTATCAGAAAAGGAAAGGCTTTCCTCCTATGAAGACCCTGCCTTTCCTTTTTTGCTTGTTCTGTATTTCTTGTTGTAGCTTTCTTAGATCGTCCCCCAAATTTTTAACTGAAAATCCCCACACCGAGCAGTACGATCAGAAGAATAATGAGTATCGCAATGAAACGGTCCATAGATTTCAGTGAAATATTGATTTTGGAATAAAGTGTTTCTCTGCTTAAAAATCCGGTCTTCTTCTCTTCTTCCAGCTTTTCTTCCTGCATATTCTCCCCATCTTGTTCCGCTATTTCCTCTGTTTTGCTCTCTGTGATTTCCTTTTCTTCTATTTCCTCTTCTGCGCTTCTCATCTGTGCTTCGCTCATAGCCTGCCCCTTTCTAAAAAATTCCTCATGCAGATCACGAGATTTACATGAGGAATTGCTATTGTCCTGCTATCTTTTATTTCTTTGCAAGATACTTTCTTACGTCGATGGATACTGCAAGGATAATGATAATACCTTTGATGATATATTGCAAGTATGGGTTGATTCCAAGGAAGTTAAAGCTGTAGTTGATTACTTGAAGAAGAACTACACCAAGAACAACTCCCGGGATTGTACCAACACCACCGTTGAATGATACACCACCGATTACACAACCTGAAATCGCATCCAGGTCATAGTTTAAACCTGTACCTGTATTGACAGACTGGATACGTCCTGCCTCTAAGAAAGCTGCAAGTCCGTAGAGCACACCGGCTACAAGATACACACCCATAATGTTTTTTGTAATATTTACACCGGATACTGCGGCAGCTTCTTTATTTCCACCGATTGCAAACATATTTTTTCCAAGTGTTGTCTTATTCCAGATTACCCACATAACTGTTGCAGAAAGTGCAAAATAAATGATCAGGTATGGAAGTTCGAAGCTTCCGATCTTGAAAGATCCGTTGACAAAGTTCAAGAATTTTTCATTGAAAGAAGACAATGCCTGTGCTCCGCCTTCCTGGCTGTCAATATAAATACATGTTGCACCAAATGCGATTGTCTGTGTACCTAAGCTGACGATAAATGCATGCAAGTTTAATTTTGCAACACCAAATCCGTTGAGCGCACAGAACGCAACACCGATCAGAATACTTGCTGCCAGTGGTAAGATTAACGGAAGATCTTTTGTAATCTCCGGATACATTCTGGAAGCATATGTTGTTGCCTGTACAAGAGAAGCTGATACAGCAGCACAACATCCAAGGATACGTCCTGCAGAGAGGTCGGTTCCGGCAAGTACGATCATACCTGCAACACCGAGTGCAAGAATACCTCTTGTAGACGCCTGGGTTAAAATCTTAATAAAGTTTGACGGATGTAAAAATCCCGGTTCAATGATGATGACTACGATGATCATCAATCCTAAAATTATGTATAACGCATAGTTTAATAAAAATTCGTTGAGATTAAATTTTTTCTTTTCCACGTCGACACCCCCTGTGTTAAATGTATTTTGCAGCCAGTCGCATGATTTCTTCCTGCTCCTGTCCGTGATAATCCTTCTTCATATCTAAGATACCTGCCACACGACCATTGCTCATAACAAGGATACGGTCACAGATACCGATCAGCTCCGGCATTTCTGAAGAAACTACCATGACTCCTTTGCCTTTTGCGGCAAGATCATTGATCAGCTGATAAATCTCAAATTTTGCACCGACATCGATACCTCTTGTCGGTTCATCCAGAAGCAGCACTTCCGGCTCTGTCAGAAGCCAGCGTCCAATAATGACTTTCTGCTGATTTCCTCCTGAGAGAGATTTGATATGTGTCTTAGACGAAGGTGTCTTCACATGCATACTGTCAATCACCCATTTGGCATCTTTCTCCATCTTCTTTGTAGAGAGAAGACCACATTTCAGATAAGACTTCATGTTTGCAAGTACTGCATTAAACGTAATACTCTGAAGCGGAATGATACCAGTTGCACGCCGTTCTTCTGTCAGAAGTGCAAATCCATTTTTAATCGCCTGACGGGAATCCTTATTGTAGATTTCCTTTCCATGCAGTTCGATCTTTCCGCTTTCTCTGTGTGCAATTCCGAAAATCGTCTCGAGCAACTCTGTTCTTCTGGAACCTACAAGCCCTGCGACGCCAAGCACTTCTCCTTTTCTCAGTTCAAAAGAAGCATCCATACAGCTTGGCATATATTTTCCAGTCAGCCCTTCTACTTTCATCAACACTTCTCCCGGCTTATTAGTCTTCTCCGGGAAACGTTCCGTCAGATCTCGACCTACCATCAACTTGATGATTTCATCCATTGTGATATCTTTTGCAGACTTTGTTGCGATCCATTTTCCATCACGCATGATCGTAACGTCATCCGAAATCTCCAGAATCTCTTCCATCTTATGGGAAATATATACCATACCAACTCCACGATCGCGCAGACGGTTGATGATCCTAAATAAATGTCCAACTTCTTCCTTAGTCAGGGAAGATGTAGGCTCATCAAGTACAAGGATCTTGGCATCGTAAGATACTGCTTTCGCAATCTCTACCATCTGCCTCTGTGAGACAGACAACTCACCGATGATTGTTTTGGGATCTACATCAATATCAAGATCCTCAAAAATTTTCTTTGTCTCCTCGTAGCATTTCTTATCGTCAATAAAGCCGCCCTTTTTAATGAATCTTCCAAGCCACAGGTTCTCCATTACGCTGCGCCGCAATACCTGGTTCAGCTCCTGATGTACCATTGCCACCCCATTGTCAAGCGCTTGCTTCGGATTTGTAAAACGCACTGGTTTTCCATCAATTTTGATCTCCCCGGCATCCTCTACATAGACACCGAACAGACATTTCATTAATGTACTTTTTCCTGCTCCATTCTCTCCCATAAGAGCGTGGACGCTTCCTTTTTTCAGCATTAAATTTGCTTTATCGAGTGCTTTGACACCTGGGAACTGCTTTTCAATGTTCGTCATTTCCAGAATATATTCTGACATTTTTTCGCTCACCACTCTTCCTCATACTGCGAAGTGCGTTTGAAAATTGCGGAAAAGAACTTTCAAATACACTCCAGAGCATATCTCTTTCCTTTGATACACTCTATGAGAGGTGGTACAAGAATCATTGCCTCCTGCACCACCTCAGTTATTTGTTACATGTTACAAATGAATCTTAAAACTATTTTGTAATAGGTGCATATGGAATACGAACTGAGAATCCGTCTTCTGCCATTTCGTAATCTGTTCCTTCAATAAAGTCTTTACCCTGAGCTGCATTTGCACCGATTGCAACAAGTGCCTTACCCATTGCATCTCCATCCTGTTTTACAGTACCAGCCATTTTTCCTGATTTGATTGCTTCCATACCAGCTTCTGTTGCATCCACACCGAATACCGGAGCATCTGATTTTCCATTGATACCTGCGATTGCTCCAAGTGCCATGTCATCGTTGTTACAGAATACAGCTTCAATCTTATCTCCGTTTGCAGACATCTGAGCTTCCATCTGTGTCTGAGCCTGGTCTGTCATCCAGTTTGCAACAAGTGGTTCGATTCCCATATTGTCCATCACAAGTCCACGTTCCTCTGCCTGTTTTACAGCATATTCTGTACGTGCCTCAGCTTCTGGGTTACCTGGTTCTCCTTTGAATACGATATACTGAATTTTTCCATCTCCATTTTTGTCGATTGCTTCTTTATCTGCCTCATACATATCAGCAAGCATATCTCCCTGCATTACACCAGCTTCTGAAGCTGTTGTTCCAACGAAGATACCTTCACAAGATTCTACAACTTCTTTTGCAGGCTCTCTGTTAAAGAATACTGCCGGAATGTCTGCTGCTTTCGCCTTATCTGCAAGTCCCTGTGCAGAACCTGTATCAACTGCATTGATCAGAATGGCATCTACTCCTTTAGAAATCAGAACGTCTAACTGGTCATTCTGCTTTGACTGGTCTCCCTGTCCATCCTGCATATCCAGTTTAATCTCAACATCTGCTTCTTTTGCATATTTTTCGATTGCAGAACGTACTGTAGAAATGTATGTATCATCATATTTGTACACGAGAACACCTAATTTGATTGCGTCTCCGTCTTTCTTTGCATCTTTTCCACCTTCTTCACTGCCTCCGCCGCAGCCTGCAAGTAATGAAAGTGACATTGCTGCACATAACATTCCACATACGATTTTCTTTTTCATAGTTTTTTTCCTCCTTTAAAAACACGACTCTTGTTCTTGATGACTATATTATAAGCAAAAAATTCATAGGATTCCATACAGATTTCTATGGTATTCTATGAATTTTCTTTGATTTTATCATCATTTTAAACATTTTATATAATTTTTATTCGACATATTTGTGCATATTTACACTCTCTATTCTCCCAATTCTGGACAGATCTTAATTTCCCATGGAATCCATACTTCCCGATCATGTCCTTCCAAGATTTCCTTTGGCACCGTTCCTTCTTTTTTTAGCCCGCATACCATGCGTGCAATATATTCCGCATAAATGTCAGAGTCTGCCTTCACGGTTCCAAGCATCTTCCCGTCTCTGACTGCCATAAGCCCTTCCTCCGTGCCATCGATGCCTACCACACTAATATCTGTCCTGCCCTCCTGGCGAAGTGTCTCGATCGCGCCAAGTGCCATATCATCATTGTTACATAAAATCAGTTCCAGCTCCCCCTCTTCTTCCTTCAGCCACCGTCCAACGATTGCTGCCGCCTGCTCTTTCATCCAGTTTGCAACCCCTCCTGTGATCCTTTTTGCAGGAACTCCAGAAGATGTCATTGTCTTTACTGACCACTCGGAACGGATAATGGCATCCTGATGCCCGGTCTCCCCCTCTAAAACGGCATACCCTACAACCCCGTCTCCGTTCTTATCCAACACCGCAGGATCCTTTCGATATACTGATGCCACAAGCTCTCCCTGCAATCTCCCGGACTCCTGTGCATCTGATCCTACATAATAAATATGCTGCCCTTTTCTCAGATCATCCTGTACCGGCTGGCGGTTAAAGAAAATCAGAGGAATCTCTGATTCCTCCACACGATCGATCATCGTCGACACATTTGTCCGATCCACTGCATTGACACAGATGACATCATACGCAAGCGCTGCGAAATGTTCCACCTGCTCATTTTGTTCATTCTGATCATTTTCTGCGGATACAATCTTACAATGAATCTTGATCCCCTGCTGCTTCTCGCATGCTTTCAACTGCCGCTCTATTTTTTTCGTCAACAAATTTACATACGTATCATCACTTTGATAAATCGAGATCCCGACTTTGAGTGTGTCCTCTTCTTTCTGTTTTTCTTTTCTTCTTGAAATGCCCGCTGCTGCCACACAGATCACTGCCACTGTCACTGCCAAAAGCCCCATCTGTGTTTTCCACTTTTTGTACTCTCTCATCACTTTTCCCTGACCTTCCACTATGAAATCGGAAACAACAATGCCTCATATTCTTTGTCGTAGAGATTTTCCTGTCTTACAAGCACCTGCTCCATCTTTACTGTCCGCTGTCTCGTCCCATTCTGGATACTTTTCATCGCCGCCTCCACACTCAGATATCCTTTATCATATTCGTTGCAGATCACTGCCGCACACACTTTTCCTTCTTCAAGCAAAGTCAGCATCTTATTCGAACAGCCAATTCCGTAAAGCCTGTCGGGAATTTTCTGTAAATTGACGATTTGCGAAAACGTGTATGGATCTGCTGCAACGACAACTTCTCCTTCGATCTCAAATCCTTGACGGTACTGTCTGCGGATCACAGTGCAGCCTCCGTCTTCCAATTCTTTTTCTAATATATCCAGACAATTTGCAGTCTCTTTTGCCGAGACATCTGATGCATAAAGAGCAACGCTTGCGTCTTTCTTTTCTTCCAGTACAGCTCTCGCCAGCTTTTTTGCTGACTTTTCACTGTCATAAATATAGGCTCCAAATTTTTTTTCCGAATGAAGCTCCTTTTCCAGCGTGATCACCGGAACCTGAAGCTTACTCTGATCCAGAAATTTTTCCATCTGTACCTGGTCTGCCGGCACTGTGATCACTGCCTGCGCGCCATTTTCCACCGCCTCTTCGATCGCAGCCTCCTGCTCTGCAGCATTTCCACTGAGATATGGTGCATCCACAACTAGATCTACATTCCACTTCTTCGCAGCCTTCTCCATACCCTTCCGGAGGGATTGAAAGCGGTCATCTGCACTTCCGTCAGTCACAAATGCGATGGTATACACTTCTTTTCTGTTCTCTTCCAACACAAAATCTGTGGATGCAATTAAAAATAGAAGGATAATTCCACAGAGCGCCGCGATAATTCCTATTTTTTCTGCTTTCTTCACAGCAATTCTCCCTCCTGCCCATACGCTATTTTAGGCTGCGTCAATGTAATACAAGTGCCTTCGTCCGGCTCCGACTCAATTTGGATTCCATATTCTTTTCCATATGCAAGCTGGATCCGCTCTCCGACATTTCGCATACCGATCCCTGAACCTTTCTTCGAAGAGACAACTTTCCCCGCGCGAATCTCTTCCAGACGCTCCGGCATAATTCCCGGACCATTATCCACAACTTGAAAAATCAACTTTTCTTCTTTCAAATATGCTTTGATAAAAACTTCTCCATCCCCATCTTGAAACTCCATTCCATAAGCAACTGCATTTTCTACAATCGGCTGCAGGATCAGCTTCAGCGTAGATAGCTCAAGGACTTCCTCCTCCACCTCAAAGTAATATTCAAACTTATTTTTATAACGCATCTTCTGAATCGTCAGGTAATTTTTGACATGCTCGATCTCATCCCGGACTGTAATGATCGTCTTCCCTTTGCTCAATCCAATTCGGAAAAAACGTGCAAGAGCCGTCAGTGCGCGTACTGCATCCTGTGGTTTCTCATTCTCGACCATCCACACGACAATATCCAGTGTGTTATAAAGAAAGTGTGGATTGATCTGTGACTGAAGCGTATCCAGTTCGTTCTTTCTCTGAATCTCCTGCTCCCTCACAATATCTTCCATCAATTTCTTGATCCGCACTTTCATCTTGCGAATCGAACGTCCCAGATGACTGATTTCATATGCTCCGCGCTCCTCGATCGTTGTTTCCAGATCCCCCTCCGCAATCCGCTTCACAGCGCCTTCCAGATGCTCGATCGGGATTGTCACTTTCTTTGATATATAAGAGTTGATAATTGACAAGATCAACATAAAAGACATGACAAGCGCGATCAGGAAAATAATATTTTTTACTGTGGAAAGCTGTGCCGCCTTATCAGAAACCACCCCGACAATTTTCCATCCTGTATAGCCGACAGACTTGATCGTCACCTTCCGATGCTGTCCCTCAAACACCTCATCATGAACCCCGTCTTTGTATGCAGATGCTTTCTCATGATTTTCCTGCTCAATCCCATCCAGGATCAACTGCTGCTGTGGATGATAAATTAAATTCCCCGCTCCGTCTACCAGATAAATATACCCTTCTTCCCCAAGGGAAACATTTTTGAAAATACTCTCCAGCTGTTCGTATTTCAGATCGATCAAAAGTACACCATCCTGCACCTCATAGGCATCAGGCACCTGCACCATCCTGCTCAATGTCAGTACATGTGCGTAATTCCCCTTGCTGTTGACAAACAAATTCTGTACATGCGGCCTGGAAAAATGCTGATTTTCTGTCTGTGTCACTGCATTCTGAAACCACGCTTCCTTCGTCACATCTACCCCAGGCTTTAATTTTGCTGCCGGTGCGGAAACAAGTAAGTCCCCTTTTTTGGAAAACAGGGCAATATTCTGGATGGACGACTTGTTCGTATCGTACAAAAGCGCAAACCCCTCTTCCACCGGAACATTTTCCTCAGACTTCAAAACCGAAAAGTAAAGAGAATCTGAAATTCTCATAATATTCCGCAGTTCTGATGTCAACGTATTATTGACCTGTTCAATCAGCGCCCGATTCTGCTTTTCGACAATTCCCTGAAGCTGAAGCGAAAATCGGTTATAAAAAGAAGTCCCCATCAGCACCGCACCGAGAAGCGCTGTGAGTGTAAATGCCCCCCAGATCACATAGCGCAGGCTGACTTTTGAATAAAATGCGTTCCACTTCTGATAAATTTTTCTATTCATTATGATTTTCCTTTGTATTTGCTTGGTGATACACCAAATTTCTTTTTAAAGACATAACTGAAATAATTGGGCTCCGGATATCCGACTTTCGCAGCAATGATATACGTCTTGTCATTTGTATGATTCAACAATTCCACCGCTTTATTTAACCGTACATCCGTCAGATAGGCAACATAATTTTGTCCGGTTTCCTTCTTAAATACAGTAGAAAAATAAGATGGACTCAGATGCAGACTACTGCACAACATTTCAACAGACAGTTCTGGATTGGCATAATTCTCCTGGATGTACTCTTTTGCCTCCTTAATGATATCAATCGTCATATTTTCTCTTCTCTGCACGAGCTGCGTATGGATCTCACAGCAAAGTTTCAGAAGAAACTGCTCTACTTCCTCTGTCGTCTTCATATGCAGCACCTGTTCATAGCAGTCTGTGCCATATTCAAAAATCCTCTGTTCTTCCAGTTCATTGCTCCATACAACCTGCAAAATACTATTCAATACACTGATGACATAGCTCTTACATTGCCTGGAATAAATCTTCCCATCTGCAATCCGGCCGATAATCTTCGTAAGTTCGCACTCAATCTCCTCTTCCTGTTCAAATTTGACAGCATGGATCAGTGCATTTTTCTCCTGCTCCTCAAAAATCAGTGTCTCCGTCTTCTTTGGCTCCACATCTCGAATATAGATCACACTTCCCATATCCGGAACTGCCCGGTATCCACTTGCCTCTTTTGCTTCCATAAACGATTGCGGCACCTGTCTGATCCACTGTTTCCTGCTTCCGACTCCGATGGAAATCTGAAGTCCAAACACTTGTCTGCATACTTTTTGAATCTGGTCAAACACGCCGAGCAGTTCGTTAACCGTCTGCTCCTGCGAAAGCGCAATCACTACTCCAATCTCCTTCTCACAGATAAATCGTGCAAATGGGTACTTTTCTGTCAAATATTCATCGATTACTTTTTCCACTGACACCTGGTGCAATTCTTTTTCCTCTACCACTGCACCTCCCTCTACGGTTTCTTCCTGTTCAATACAAAACATCGCAACGATCCACCTATCAGAATCCCGAATCTCCGGAACATATTCCTCCAGCTTCTCATAGAACTCTTCCTTGACGATTTTTTCTTCCATCCAGTCATTTAAAAACTTTTCTTTTAAAATCGGAAAATTTTTCCGATAATTCTCTCTTAAAATCCGGATGTCTCTCTGCTGCTCAAGATACTTGTCTCTTTTCTCGCGGATCCGCTGAAGAATCTCCCCTAATTCCTCACTGTTTACCGGTTTTAAAATGTACTCTGTCACCCCACACTTCATCGCCTGCTTCGCATATTCAAAATCATTGTATCCAGAAAAGATGACAACCTCCTTCCCCGGATATTTTTCTTTCACTGTCTCTGCAAGCTGAAGTCCATCCATATATGGCATGTGAATATCCGTGATAATCACATCCGGATCAAGAATATGGATCTTCTCAAGTGCGTCTTCCCCATTCTCTGCATCTCCCACTACATGAAATCCCAGCGTTTCCCAATCCATCTTACGGATAATGCTTGTGCGGACCTCTTCCTCATCATCTACCAGCATAATTTTATACGGCATATTTCCTCTCCTTCTGTCTGCCATTCACATTTTGCATAGGTTCTCTGCCTGGTGCTTTCAATGATTTTTTCCAGAAAAAAACAGGCTGCATCTTTGACATGCAGCCTGCCTTCTATTTCTTATAATGTGTTCAGGAATCTTGCAAACGCTGTTCTTCCTTCTTCTGTACACTTGTAAACACCTGCATCTTCTAATACTTTTGTAAAGACAATTCCGACTTCTTCTTTTAAAATGTCCATTACATTCTCTTTTGTAATTGTATCATACTTCGGCAGGAATTTCTCTACCCATTTTGTATGTTTCTCGATCATTTCATTTTCAGAAATGTCCTTGCCCTCTACAATGTACTCTGCAAGTGTCTCCAGTTCTTGTTTCAATCTGGACGGCAATACTGCCAGTCCCATTACTTCGATCAATCCGATATTTTCTTTTTTAATATTGTGATACTCGGCATGTGGATGATACAGCCCAAGCGGATGTTCCTCTGTAGTAATATTGTTGCGGAGCGTCAGATCCAGTTCATAGATCTCCCCGACCTTTCTTGCGATCGGTGTGATCGTATTATGTGGTTCTCCGTCTGTCTCTGCAAATACGAATGCTTCTTCGTCTGTATAGCCTCTCCATGCATCAAGGATATGTGTTCCCAGTTCGATCAGCCGCTTCTCATCCTTGCTTCTTAAACGGATCACTGACAGTGGCCATTTTACGATTCCACTCTCCACATCTTCAAAGCCTTTTACTTCAAAATGTTTTTCGATTGGAGCTTTCGCCATCGCAAATGTGTAATGTCCTCCCTGAAAATGATCGTGGCTTAAAATCGATCCTCCTACGATTGGAAGATCTGCATTGGATCCAAGGAAATAGTGCGGGAATAATTTTACGAAATCAAATAATTTCATAAATGTTTCCTTCTCGATCTTCATCGGTGTGTGTTTTCCATTAAATACGATACAGTGTTCGTTGTAGTATACGTATGGAGAATACTGGAATCCCCATGCACTGTCATTGACTGTGATCGGCATGATTCTATGATTTTCCCTTGCCGGATGATTGACTCTTCCTGCATATCCTTCATTTTCCACACAGAGCAGACATTTTGGATAACTGCTTGCTTTCGCATTTTTTGCCGCTGCGATCGCCTTTGGATCTTTCTCCGGTTTTGACAAGTTGATCGTAATATCAATCTCACCATATGGGCTGTCCACCGTCCATTTCCAGTCTTTCTTTACCCGGTAACGACGGATGTAATCGCTGTCCTGGCTCAGCTTATAGTAATAATCTGTGGCAGCTTCCGGAGATTCCTCATATTTCTTCCAGAAAGTCTCCTGCACCTGCGCCGGACGAGGCATCAGGCAGTTCATCATCTTCGTATCGAACAGATCCCTATATACTACACTGTTCTCGATGATTCCACGACTGCACGCCTCATCCAACAGTTCCCCTAAGATCTCTTCTAACTCTTTTTCCCCGTTTACTTCTACTTCTTCATAGTCATCTTCATGAAATAATTCCAGCAGAAGATTTGTTGTGTAGATTCGCTCGCACTCCGGTGTCAATCCTGCATCGATCCCATACTGTACTAATCTTTTAATATTTTCTGATAACATATTTTCTCTCCTAAAACTCATCCTATTTCCTGTCCGCTTTTCAATCAGGCTTATCCATTCAGCACTCTTGCACCGTCTCCGATGTCTACTACATAAAATTCTGCCTCATGTCCGACTTTTGCAAGATACTGCTCTCCGATGTTTTTAATAAATCCATCTACTGCATCATTTTTCACAATGCTGACCGTACATCCGCCGAATCCGCCTCCTGTAATACGAGATCCGATCACACCTTCTGTTTCCCATGCAAGATCCACGAGAATATCGATCTCTTTACAAGAAACTTCATAGTCATCTCTCAGTGATCTGTGTGACTCGTTCATCAGTTTTCCAAATTCTTCAATTCGATTTTCTTTCAGAGCTTCCACCGCACGGATCGTTCTCTGATTTTCATAAACAGCATGTCTTGCTCTCTTCTGTCTGATTTCGCTCTTGATTGCATCTTTATGCTTCTCAAATGCTTCCTCTGTCAAATCTCCCAATGTCTGCACAGCAACCACTTCCTGCAATTCCTTCAACGCCGTCTCGCACTCGTTTCTTCTGTCATTGTAAGCAGAATCTACAAGACTATGTTTTACTTTGCTGTTGATGATAACAATCTTCGCATCTTCCAGAACAACCGGTGCATATTCATACTGAAGTGTATTCGTATCAAGGAAAATCGCATTGTCCTTCTTTCCCATCGCACTCGCAAACTGATCCATGATTCCGCAATTGCATCCATTAAAATTATTCTCTGAAAACTGTCCGATCAGAGCAATATCTGTCATAGAGACATCAAATCCAAACATATCTTTTAAAATCACGCCCGTCAACACTTCTAAGGAAGCAGAAGAAGACAATCCGGAACCGTTTGGAATATTTCCATATAATAAAATATCCAGTCCATTCGGCAATTTGTATCCTCTCTCCTCAAATGCCCACATCACTCCCTTTGGATAGTTCGTCCACTCTGCAGCTTTGTATGGTTTCAGATCCTCCAGAGATGATTCGATCACTCCAAGCCGTTCAAAATTTACTGAGTAAAACCGAAGCTTATTATCTTCTCTCTTCCTTGCAATCCCATATGTTCCAAGTGTCAGTGCACATGGAAACACGTGTCCCCCATTGTAATCTGTATGTTCTCCGATCAAATTCACGCGCCCAGGTGCAAAGTAAGTGCGGATATCTCCTTCCGCGCCAAAAAGTTCCTGAAATTTCTCCACTAATTTTGCCGTCATTCTTCTTTTTCCTTTCTTTTATTTTAATATTCTTGTTTTAAAACACTTTCTTTGTTTATTATATCATAGATCGCAGGCGTGTCAAAGGATTTTTTGTTGCTCTTGTCTGTTTATTAACAATTTTGACTATCTTTTAACTTTTATTGCTTTTTTATTCAGCATAAGTTACAATCGCTGTAAGAGAGTCTTTTTTGCTTTATATAAATTTTCTTTTCGATGGAAGAAGCTTTCTATAAACTCAAAACGACAAATATTTATGAGAGGTGATATTATGAGCAGACTTGAGATTTCGACTCCGGATAAGGCCCAGCTTGTTGTGGAAGGTCTCTACAAAGACCTCGAGAGAAGGATCGAATCCAGTCCTCCGGGCTTATGTCCGGTCGACATATCCAGAGCATTTCTGGAACTTTGTCATGCACAGACTTGTGGAAAGTGTGTCCCTTGCCGTATCGGACTTGGACAGCTTAAAAATCTGATCACAGATGTTCTTGACGGAAAGGCAACTCTGAAAACACTTGATCTGATGGAAGATCTTGCGCTTTCCATCATGGATTCTGCTGACTGTGCAATCGGCTATGAAGCCGCACATATGGTATACAAAGGCCTTATCGGCTACCGGGAAGACTACGAAGAACATATCCGTCAGGGACGCTGTACCTGCACGTTCCACCAACCAGTACCTTGTGTTTCGCTCTGTCCGGCAAAGGTTGATATCCCTGGATACATCGCACTTGTAGGAGAAGGCCGCTATGCCGATGCAGTACGACTGATCCGCAAAGACAACCCATTTCCAACTACATGCGGATATATCTGTGAACATCCTTGCGAAGCCAGATGCCGTCGCAACATGGTAGACGACTCCATCAATATCCGCGGACTGAAGCGCGTTGCCGCAGATTTTTCCGGAAAGGTTCCACCTCCGAAATGCGCCAAATCTACCGGCAAGAAAGTTGCTGTCGTAGGAGGCGGACCTGGAGGACTTAGCAGTGCTTACTTCCTTCAGCTGATGGGACATCAGGTGACTGTTTATGAGATGCTTCCAAAACTTGGCGGTATGCTCCGCTATGGAATCCCAAATTACCGTCTTCCGAAAGAGCAGCTTGATAAGGATATTGAGGCAATCCTGGAAACAGGCGTGGAAGTGAAACACGGTCTTAGAATCGGCGAAGATATTACTGTACAAAGCCTTCGCGAACAATATGATGCTGTCCTGATCACAATCGGTGCAAGTACAGACAAGAAGCTTGGAATCGACGGAGAACAATCAGAAGGAGTTCTCTCCGCTGTAAAATTCTTAAGAGATGTCGGAAACGGTAATCCTACTGACTTAACCGGTCAGGAAGTAGCTGTCATCGGAGGCGGAAATGTATCCATGGATGCAGTCCGCACTGCTGTCCGTCTCGGCGCAAAAAAAGTTAGCATCGTCTACCGGAGACGTGTGGCCGATATGACTGCCCTCCCGGAAGAGATCGAAGGCGCTGTTGCAGAAGGAATCGAAGTGCAGACACTGAAATCTCCTTCCCGCATTGTCACGGATGAAAATGGTCATGTACAGGGACTTTATGTCACACCACAGATGATCAGTAAGATCAAAGATGGTCGTGCAAGTGTACGTCCGACTGGCGAGGAAGATCAGTTTATCCCTTGTACAACACTGATCGTTGCGATTGGTCAGGATATTGAATTCCAGCACTTTGAAGAGGCTGGTGTCCCGGTACAGCGTGGACGGATCATGTCCGAGAAAAATGCCGGATTCGAAAACATCCCTGGCGTTTTTGCCGGTGGAGACTGTGCAACTGGTCCTGCCTCCGTCATCAAAGCGATTGCAGCAGCAAAGGTTGTTGCAGCTAATATTGATGAATATCTTGGATTCCACCATATCATTTCTGCTGATGTAGAAATTCCGGAACCAAGACTGGATGACAGAATCCCTTGCGGAAGAGTAAATATGACAGAACGTGAAGTCTGTAAACGTATCCACGACTTTGACGGGGTAGAAATCTGTATGACCGAACAAGAAGCAAAGCAGGAGGCATCTCGCTGCCTTCGCTGTGATCACTTCGGCTTCGGCATATTTAAAGGAGGTCGAGAAACATTATGGTAAATCTTGTACATCTTACAATCGACAATAAACCGATCACTGTGCCAGCCGGCACAACGATCCTGGAAGCAGCCGAACATAATGGAATCCCGATTCCAAAATTATGTTATTTAAAAGATATCAACGAGATCGGCGCCTGCCGTGTATGCGTGGTCGAACTGGAGGGCAAAGATAAACTGATCATCTCCTGCAATAATAAAGTAGAAGAGGGCATGGTCATCTACACTAACAGTCCGAAAGTTCGCATGAACCGGCGAAAAACAGTAGAGTTGATCCTCTCTCAGCATGACTGCCGCTGTGCAACCTGCGTAAAGAGCGGAAACTGTACTCTCCAGAAAATCGCAAATGACCTGAACATTCTTGAAGTGCCGTTTCAACAAGAATTGGAACAGACTCCGTGGAACAAAGATTTCCCATTGATCCGCGATTCTTCTAAATGCATCAAATGTATGCGCTGTATTCAAGTCTGTGACAAGATCCAGAGTTTGAATATCTGGGATGTAGAAAGCACCGGATCCCGCACAACTGTACACGTATCAAAGAATCGTAAGATTGAAGATGCTGACTGTTCGCTCTGTGGTCAGTGCATTACCCACTGTCCGGTAGGTGCACTTCGCGAACGCGACGACACTGAAAAAGTCTGGTCTGCACTTGCCGACAAGAAAAGAATCACTGTCGTACAGATCGCACCTGCTGTTCGTGCAGCCTGGGGGGAAGCACTCGGCATGAAACGAGAAGAGGCAACGGTCGGAAAGATCGTCGACGCTCTTCGAAAGATCGGTTTTGACTATGTATTTGACACAGCATTCTCTGCTGACCTTACGATCATGGAAGAAGGAGCAGAATTTTTAGAACGGCTCCAGAACGGCGAACTCAAAGACCGCCCGATGTTCACCTCCTGCTGCCCAGGATGGATCCGTTTCATTAAATCCCAGTATCCGCACCTTGTGCCGCAGTTATCAAGCGCAAAATCTCCACAGCAGATGTTTGGTGCGGTCATGAAAACATACTTTGCGAAATCAATTGGTGTAGATCCGGAAAATATTTGTACGGTATCGATCATGCCTTGTCTTGCAAAGAAAGGCGAACGCAATATGGAACTCTTCTATGAAGAATATGCCGGCCATGATGTTGACATCGTTTTGACAACCCGTGAACTAGTGCGCATGATCCGCTCCGCTCACATCGCACCATCTACTCTGGTAGATGCCCCTTGTGATACGCTGATGCAGGATGGTTCCGGCGCCGGAGTCATTTTTGGGGCAACCGGAGGTGTTATGGAAGCGGCGCTTCGCTCCGCATACTTCCTCGTAACCGGAAAGAACCCGGATGCCGATGCATTCTCTGTTGTCAGAAGCAACAACTTAAATCACGGTGCTGTCTGTGCAGAGATTCCAATCGGTGATACAGTTGTAAGAGCAGCTGTTGTCAGCGGACTTGGCAATGCCAGACAACTGATTGAAATGATCGAGCGCGGTGATGTCCACTATGACTTTGTAGAAGTCATGGCCTGTCCGGGCGGATGTGTCGGCGGCGGCGGACAACCGATCCACGATGGTCAGGAGCTCGCCCTTGAACGTGGAAAGAATCTGTACTTCCTCGATAAAAATGCAAATATCCGATTCTCGCACGAGAACAAAGATGTATTAAAACTGTACGAAGACTTTATGGGCAAACCACTCTCACACAAGGCACATCTGTTGCTTCATACCGATCATAATGCGTGGGAGATGCCAAAACGACCTCGCTAGAAAACTTTCTTTGCTTCTGAGATATTGATGCAAAGAAAAGCTAGATAAAATCCGTATAACAGTCTCAGCAAAGACCAACAAAAAACAGATATATCCACAGGAAATTTTTTTCTCTGTGATATATCTGTTTTTTTATTCTCGGATTTCTTTTTCCATATTTTGTAAAATCTATTCTGCCGCAATTACGAGAACCACATCTTCATGACAATGTCCTGCGGATAATCTCCAAATCCATTGCCAAACAGGTTCATGCCTCCTTTGTGTACCGCATCTTCTTTGACTCCAATCCTGACTGAAATATATTCCTGCTCTTCCAGCTTAAATTCTGCCAGCCCATGTTCCGTCACTTTCTTTCCATCGAGGTATGTTCCATCTTTTTTCAAACACCATGTCTTGAGTTCTCCATACTGCGTGTTCTGCTCTGGCCACCAGTTCGGTGTCAGTCTTCCCTTTCTTCCTCCAAAATCGCTTGGACATTCGTAAGTGCCTGCTTCGATCTCATTGACCCATACGGTGATATCGGACGGATAGTCCATATTATATTCATGATCTTCCGCGCATACTTCCGCTGAAATTTCCAGTTTACGGAGTGTATTTTTCTTGAGTGAAGCATTAGAAAAGCGATATTCCAGATACCCATTCCCAAACCAGAGAAGCTTTGCTTCTACTCTTCTTGGGTTGTAAAATACTGCCGGCTCATCTTCCATATCAATATGTCCATCTCCCGATACAATTCCACAGGTCGGTTCCACATGGTAATCCACATAATTTCCGATCGGCATACTGATCTTCTCCACCTTTTCATCCTTTTCCTTCCGAAGCTGAATCATAAGGCTGTCGACACTTTTCCTGCACATCTTCATAGAACCACGCACTGCCGCTCGAAGTTCCGTCTCGATCAATCCTGCCTCCTCCAGCACCCGGACATGCATTGCCGTCGAAGAAGCCGGAAGTTCCAGAAGTTCTGCCAGCTCATTGACATTGTGTTCCTGTTCTTCGAGTGCCTCTAAAATCTGTATCCGAATTTCGGATGAAAGCGCCTTTCCGATTGCCGCCACCCTGTCTGTCTGATTAAAGTTCAAATTTTCTGTCCGTTCCATAGTTTCCTCTTTTCTGTTTTATACCAATATTTCTGTTATAAATATTTTATCCCTCGATCTTCTATTCGTCAACTTTATCTTAGCAAACAAAAGTAGTATTTCCTCTTTTTTTGTTGTATACTTGAGAAAAAACAGCAGATACGAGGAGAGTATAGACTCATGTACATATTTATTGTAAATCCAGCTTCCCGCTCCGGACATGCGAGCCAGATCTGGACAGAAATAGAAACACTCCTGAAAGAACGGAACATTTTATATCGCGTATATTTCACTTCTCACCGAGGACATGGCACAAAACTTGCACAACAGCTTACGAAAGACCTCTCTTCCCGCACAACACTGATTGTTGTAGGCGGTGACGGAACGGTCAATGAAGTATTAAATGGCATAGAACATCCGGAGCATATTATCCTGGGATATATCCCAACCGGTTCCGGAAATGATTTTGCAAAGGGAATGGCTCTCCCATCGGATCCACAAAAAGCATTGGAACTGATACTGTCTCCAAACAGTTACCGAACCGTTGACATTGGAGTTCTCAAATATTCTGAAAAAGACACGGAAAAAATACGGAAGTTCGCCGTCAGCACCGGAATCGGTTTTGACGCCGCAATCTGTCACCATGCTCTGGTGTCCAGACTGAAAGTCTTACTGAACCGTATCCACTTAGGTAAGCTTTCCTACGCATTTATTTCACTGCGCGAACTTGCGCTGCACAAACCTTGCCGCTGCCGCATTTCGTTTGACAACGGAACAGAAGTCACTTTCGAGAAGCTTCACTTTGCCGCCGTGATGAACCAACCTTTCGAAGGCGGAGGATTTCGCTTCTGTCCGAATGCTCAGAACAATGACGGCAAGTTAGATCTCTGTATGATCCACGATGTTTCTAAGATAAAACTATTATTTTTGATGGCAATTGGATTATTTGGCTGGCATACCTCTCTAAAAGGCGTCGACACATTCCGATGCAAACAGGTCCATATCCATACCAGCGCTCCTATGCCGGTACATGCAGACGGTGAGTCTGCCTTTCTTCAGGATGCCATCTCCGTCACCTGTGAACAAGAATGCCTGCTCATAATCGCACCACAGACAATACAAAAGTAATTTATAAAATTTTTCCGGAAAATTATTAAGATACTATGAACTTAGTTGTTGTTCCATTTCATTCATGTTATAATCTCCTATAACTTAAACTGCCTTTACCCTGTTGTTACAGGCTCTGTCAGGCAGTGATCCGACAATGACGAAAGAGAGTTGTAAAAACTATGAAAACATTTTTGAAAAAATATAAGCATGCGTGGGTATTTCTCTATGGACTGATCTATCTGCCATGGTTTTTTTACTTAGAGCAGCATGTGACTACAAAATTTCATGTTATCCACACCCCGTTGGATGATAAGATTCCTTTTATCGAATACTTTATAGTTCCATATATGCTCTGGTTCGCTTTTATCACTGTGACGATCGGATACTTTTTCTTCTGTAATACGAACGAATTTTACAGACTCTGTCTCTTCCTTTTCACAGGAATGACTATCTTTTTGATTGTATCCACGCTATATCCAAATGGTCAGTTATTAAGACCGGATACCTTTGCCAGAGAGAATATATTTGTAGATATGGTTCGTACCCTCTATGCTACAGACACGCCGACGAATATTCTGCCGAGTATTCATGTGTACAATTCCCTTGGTGCCTACATCGCCATCTCCCACAATCAAAAGCTCCGGGAGAACACGCTGATCCACTACGGCTCTCTCGCATTGACTGTACTGATCATTTTATCAACAATGTTCTTAAAACAGCACTCTGTTATCGATGTACTTCTCGCCGGTGCGATGGGCGCTGTGATGTATGTTCTCGTATATATGAGGGAACCCAGTAAAGTAACAAAAGTAGCGGAACAGACCGTATAACTTCTACTAGAAGATACCTTTTTAAATCTTTTCTTAAATTTTTATACTATTAAAATCAAAAAGTGCCGCAGCCCACATCCTGCGACACTTTATTTTTTATATTCTTTCTTATATTTCTTTCTTCATTCTACACTATTAGAAAGAAATGCGTCAATGACTCTTTGATGAATTTTCCCCTTCTTTTAAGAAGCACGTCCTTCTTTCATCCGGATAACACGATCTGCAATTTTCATTGTAGACTGTCTGTGGGATACGAGAATAATGGCCTTATCTTTCTGTTGTTCTTTAAGCACTTTTAAAATCTCTGCTTCATTTAAGCTGTCTAGGTTACTTGTTGGTTCATCAAGAAGAATAACCTCACTATTATGCAGAAATGCTCTTGCAATTCCAATTCTCTGCCGCTCTCCGCCGGAAAGCTGATGATTTCCTTCTCCGATCACTGTGTCATAACCATTTGGAAGGCTTTCGATCCATTCATGGATATTTGCCTTCTTACATGCTTCCACTACTTGCTCATGAGTACTTCCAAGCCGTGCCAACTTTACATTATTTTCAATGGTATCTTCAAATAAATATGTATCCTGAATCACGTAGCTCTCCAGTGCGCGAAGACCGTTTGTACTCCACTCTTTGATCGGCTTGCCGGAAATGCTTATCTCTCCTTTCTCTGCATCCCAGAATCTCATCAGCAATTTGATCAAAGTTGATTTTCCAGAACCACTCTTTCCTACGATTCCAAGTATCCCGTTCTTTGGAATTTCCAGAGAGACATCCGACAGGATCTGTTCTTCCTCCTCACCCTGTTTGTAAGAGAACGTAAGCTCCTTTATGTGGAAGCCATCAAAAGAAGGTTCTGCTCCTTTTTCTTCTACCTCCTGGATCAGCGGCTCTTCTTCTAGCAGTTCCAATACCCGGTTACCACTCGCAAATGTGTGAAGCAGGTTATTTGCGAGATTGCTGAGTGCTGTCACCGGTCCGAAAGAGCCAAGCATCGAAATCGTACTGATCACAACCCCCTCTGTATTTAACATCCCTTTCTGGAAGAGATATACCGAAGTCATTAACATCAGAAACGAGAAAGCGAGAATCGCACAATCGCAGTTTGCTCTTGCTTTGCCTTCGCAGTTCTTTAATCTGCCCTGCAGTTTTGTCAGCGCTTCACTTTGCTGATCTATATTTGCCAATCGCTCTTCTCCACAATCGTATTGAATGACCTCTCGAAGACCTCGGATACTGTCAAGAAAATAAGTGTTGATCTCCCCGAACTGATTGCGATAGCGATTCCCATCCTCTTTTCCCATCTTACTTGTGATCATCGGAAGAATAACTCCGACTGTCACATAGCCTGCCAAGGCAATTAGCGCAAGTGCCGGATGATAGCTGGCACAAAAGGCAATCATCACCGCACAAGTCAACACAGCAATACAGACCGGCGAAATCGTATGTGCATAAAATACTTCCAAAAGTTCAATATCACTTGTCAGTATTGCAATCAGGTTTCCCTTGTCTTTTCCTTCCAGTTTCGCCGGAGCCAGTTTACGAAGTTTCTGAAATACTTTATCCCGAATCAGAGCCAGAAGACGAAATGCAATGTAATGGTTACCCGCCTGTTCCCCATAGCGGAGCGCTCCTCGAAGAACCGCAAGCGCTGCCACAACGATAAAAACGGTATGTAAGGACATTTTTGTCTGGACTCCCAGCACTCCGAGAAGACCGTATCCTCCCAGGATCGTAATAAATGTTGCACAGAGATACCCAATCACTCCAAGAATGACTGCCCCTGTCATAATCAGCCACATCGGTTTTACAAGTCCGATCAACTGCATGACGATTTTGATTCCACTTCTCCTCTTCATTATATTGCCTCCTCCCGATATTGTTCTAACGCTTTCTGCAGTTCATACATATCTGCATATGCGCCTTGTTTTTCAAGAAGTTCTTCCTGCATTCCTTTCTCGATCACACAGCCTTTTTCCATCATATAAATCTGGTCACTGTCTGCCACATTGGCAAGGCGGTGTGTGATCTGAATTACCGTTTTCTCCTGCGCAAGATTTCTAATCAACTTCAAAATAATTTCTTCACTCTCTACATCAATATTACTTGTCGCCTCATCAAAAATATAGAGTGCACTGTCATGAAGAAGCGCTCTCGCGATACAAAGTCTCTGTTTCTGTCCACCAGACAAATTTGCTGCCTGCTCATCGAGCATTGTATCCAATCCGTTCTGTGTTTGGAAAAACTCATACAGATTAACTTTTTTAAGTACCGCAAGAAGCTTTTCCTCTGTTGCAGATGGATCTCCCATCAACAGATTTTCTCTAACACTCCCCTTAAACAGATAATTTTGGAAAGATACAAGCGTCATCTGTTTCATGCGTTCCTTTACCGGGATCGTCCGAATATCCTTTCCACAGATCAGCACCTTTCCACTCTGCGCAGTCTGATACCCCATAAACAGTGATGCCAGTGTACTCTTTCCACAACCAGATGCACCGACAACTGACACGAGCGAACGAGAAGGGATGTCCACTGTCACCTCTTTCAAAATCGGCTGTTCTTCCTCATAGGCAAATGTAACCTGCCTTGCCGAAACTGCATACGGCACACCGTCATTTTTTTCTCCAGCCTTCTCTCTCTCCTGCTTATCGTCCATATCCACTTCCTCTGCTTCCATATCCAGCAGCCGAAACATCTTATCGCTTGCCGCCATTCCATTCATCGCAATGTGGAAAAATGAACCGAGCAGCCGTAGTGGAATGAAAAATTCTGCCGCAAGCAAAATGATTGCCAACGCCTGCATCATATTTAAGTTTCCTGCCCGCAGTTCCATACAGGAAAAAATAACTCCAAGCGCACTTCCCCCATAAGCGATCAAATCCATCAAAGTCACTGAGTTTAGCTGCATCGTCAAAACTTTCATTGTAATTTTCCGGAAATGTTCTGCATCTTTGTTCATCTCTTCATTTTTATAGCCATCACTTTGATAAACCTTCAATGTGGTCAGTCCCTGAATATTGTCAAGAAAATGATCTCCCAACTGCACATAACTGCCCCAATATTTTGCCAGTAATTTTTTTGCAAATTTCTGTATGGCAATGATGGAAGCCGGGATGAGAGGTACACATAAAAATAGGATTAGTGCAACTTTTACACTCATAAAGGAAACAAGAATAAAAAGTGTGATCGGGGCCAGCAGACTGTAAAATAACTGCGGAAGATATTTCCCGAAATATATTTCGAGCTGTTCTACGCCCTCAGCTGCCACCTGAAGAATTTCAGAAGTAGAAAATGTTTTCTCATACTTCTCGCCAACTTTCAAAAGATGTTCGTAAATCCGGTGACGCAGTTTCTTCTTTACATACTCACTGGAACGATGGGAATACGCTGCCTCCAGCCTCAAAAACAGACGACGTGCTGCAATGACACCGGCAAATACTCCTATGCTCAAAATCAAGGAAATATTTCCGGCATTTCCTTTTACCACTTGCCAAAGAACATTGGAAATGTAAAATATGAGACAAATATTGCAAAGGAGCGCTGCCCATTGAAGCAGTACCTGCATTCCGATATACTGCTTTGTCTCCCCCATCTCTTTAATTAATCGCTTGTTGATCATCATGGTATATTATCCCTTTCTTTTCTCTTTTCTTTACCGTCTTGATCCTGCATATAAAATAGTAATATTTCAATAGTATCAGACACAAAATGAAGGTCCGCCCATATACATTTTCCATCATAAAAAATGCAATCAGAAGAAAGATTGATGCAAATGTCAGTATCACCACTTTTGTCTTTCCTTCCATCTCCCGGTTCTTCACAAATCCTTCCAAATGATTCTTATATACCTTTGTCTGTCTGAACCACTGATCTACCCGTCTGCTTCCCCGGGTAAAACACACTGCCGCCAAAAGCAGAAACGGTGTCGTCGGGAGTACCGGAAGCACGATTCCTGCACAACCAAGCACAAATGCAAAAAATCCGATTGTCAAATAAATAAATTTCATCACATACCTCCTACATGAACGATGACTGCAATCACTGTGAGCACTGCAAGTATCCGGTGCACGATCATCCATTTTTCCTTAAGAACCCGTTTCAATCCATAACTCAACCATAATAAGATCAGAAGTAGAAAACAGATTTTTCCACTGAACATTCCATCCAAATTTCCGGCTTTGATTTCTACAATTCCGTGAAGCAGCGAGACTACGATTATCCATACTCCCATTTTTTTATGTATTTTCCGCAAAAAACAATCCACACTCTTTCTTTGCTTTTCCTTGGATTTTTCTGAAAATCTAAGAATTCCAAGCGGATAAATAACACAGAGCAGTACAAATAATACTGTGGCTGTTACTGAAAGCAATATATTTAACATAATAAGCTCCTTTTTCTATAACCTAAAAGCAATTTTGAATATAATTTTCAATATCGTTTATATTACCATATGTTTTTCCTGTTTTCAATATGATTTTGATATTTATTATCATTTATCACTTTCCATTTTGTTAAAATACGAAGAACTGTTATAAAATCAAAAAAGAGCTGTCGCTTCACGATTGATCATCGTTAAAGCGACAGCTCCGTCTTCTGCAGATAAATATTTAGTAACCTTCTTCCGCTTTTCCATTGCCTATCCCTAGCTAAGAAAATCAGAGTTGTTTATATCTTTTCTTTTTTCACCGATTTGATAAAGGCCGCACATGCGCCAAACATAATAAATATAAATGGAAATGCGGCAGCTAACGATATCGTTTGCAGTGGTTTCAATCCACCTGCCATCAAAAGACCTATTGCCATTATGGATTGAATAATTCCCCATAAAACCTTTTTACTGTTTGGAGGATTGATTGCACCGTCTGTTGTTAGCATAGATAGCACGTATACACCAGAATTGGCTGATGTAACAAAGAATGCACACAAAGAAATAATTGCAACAATTGCTAAGATTGATCCAAGCGGATATTCCTCAAGAACCATAAATAGTCCAACTTCCGGTGTTGCCACAACTTCTTTCAAGGTTTCAATCGCCATAGCGCCTGTTTCCCCAAGATTGATCCCCAGACTTCCAAATACTGCTCCCCAGATACAAGAAGCAATCGCAGGTACAAGAACTACTCCAAGCAAAAATTCCCGAATCGTTCTTCCTTTGGAAATGCGGGCAATAAATACACCGACAAAAGGAGCCCATGCAATAAACCATGCCCAATAAAATAATCTCCAGCTTCCGAGCCAACTATTATCCCCATATGCATTGACAGCAAGCGCATCCGGAACAAAGCTTCCAATATATTGCCCCATTCCATTTACAAAACTATCCAAAATTTCAATTTTAGGTCCCACTAAAAAACATACAACAAGGAGACCGACTGCAACATATAAATTTGTATCCGAAATGATCTTAATCCCCTTGTCAATACCAGATACCGCCGAACCAATATACAGTATTGATACTACTACAATGATCCCAATCTGAACCGCTAAAGTTGTCGGAAGACCAAACAAACGATTGAAACCTGCATTAATCTGTAATGTTCCAAGTCCCAGAGAAGTAACAACTCCTGCTACTGTCGCAAATACTGCCAGGATATCTACCAATTTGCCGAGCCAACCATTTGCTAATTTTTCTCCAATCAACGGTTCTAATATGCTACTTACAAGACCTTTTTTATTTTTTCGGAACATAAAGTATGCCAGTGCGAGTCCAATCACCGCATAGTTTGCCCATGGAAGGATCCCCCAATGCATAAAAAAGGATTTCATTGCGAAGTCTGCTGCTTCCGGTGTGGCGCTTTCTACGCCCACCGGATTTAAGTAATGTGTCAACGGCTCTGCAACACCCCAAAATACAAGACCTACGCCCATCCCACATCCAAAAAGAAGTCCAAACCACGTAAGATTACTGTATTCCGGTTTAGAGTCATCCCCTCCAAGACGAATCTTTCCATACTTTCCAAAAGCCATGTAGATAACAAATACTAAAAAGATCATCATTGCGAGCAGATACAGCCATCCAAAATCTGTTGTCAAAAACGTAAATGCTGCATTAGAAACTTTTGTAAAACTCTCATTTAACGCCACTGACCATATAGCCATAATTGCAATCAAAACAAGTGAAACAACAAATACTGCATTTCCTGCTTTTGATTTTTTCATTCAAGGTTCCCCCTTTATACTTTGAATACTGTCTGCTCTGTGATATCTGCTGCAAGAGATTCCACCGCCACTTTCGTTCTATGGTATCTTAACTTCCACTGTTCCTCTTTCGTTGTTGCTGGATCTCCCAACGGATATGGAATAGAGATTGTCGGAACAATTCTATTAGAACCAACTGTTTTTGCTACCGGTATCAAATTACACATCTGCACGATTGGAAATCCTGCTTTTTCTACTTCTTTTACCATCGTTGCACCGCAACGTGTACAAGTACCTCATGTAGAAACCATAATGACACCGTCTACTCCGTCTTCTTTCAGATATGGAATAATCTCTTTTGCCATTCTCTCTGCTTCCGCCTGTGTTGTTCCGGTTCCCACCGTCGTATAAAAGTAAGGATGAAGGCTTCCAAAAACACCTTCTTTCTCAAGCTCTTTCAATGCATCTACCGGAGTAATGACATTCGGATCTGCATCTGCTGCCGCCGGGTCAAAGCCTGCATGAATTGTTTTGTATTCTCCTCCTTTTAATACTGCATCTCCGGAAATATCGTATCTTCCCCACCTTGTTGCCGATGCTGACTGAATATGATCCGGATTTTCTACTGGAACAATACCGCCTGTATTCAACAGAGCAATTTTAGCATGCCCGAGATCTTTGATCGCCGGTGCAATCGGTACTCTGTCCAGCTTTGGCATTGGAAGTTCTGTCTCAAATGGTTGCCCATTTAATTTTTTCACCAGCATCTCTACCATTCTTTCTGAAGCTGGCTTTCCATCTCTTCTCCACACCTGCCTACGTACTCCACGCGGGAAATACCCCTCTTCATCCGCGCTTCCTACTTCTTCTCCATTTAAAATCTTATTTGCAAGATTTACCATTGCTTTGACATCTGCGCGCATTCTGGAAGCAATGTTGCCACCTTTTAAGATGTACATATCTTTTTTGAACATCTCTGCACCCGGATTTTCCTCATTAATCGATGTGATTACCGGTACATTGTATTTTTCTTTGACAGCTTTGCAGATTGTTCCGCATGCTACTCCATATCTTCCCGCCTGAAATGCAGGTCCTGCAAGAAACAGATCAAACTCTTTGTCTGACAACATATCCAAAATCGTGCTGACAGCTTGCTCTGTGTTGGATCCCATAAAGTTATCGCCGCAAATAATGGTATGTGTGATTTCTGCATCCAGATCTTTTGCAAATTCTAATGCCGGTCCGATTTTTCCCTCATGAATCTCAGGAGCAACATCCGCCTTATCTTCTCCACCAATCTGACCAAAAAATTGATTGATATATAAAATCGCTTTCTTCATTATAAATTCCCTCCTTAAAATTCTTTCATGGTCTTTGGTGACCAGCCACATACCTGATCTCCACAGAACATAGAATTGTTTTCCATAATAATAGATCCGTCTTCTCGCACAGATGGTCCGAGTTTCTCATCTGCTGCCCATCCTCCGGACAATCCATCACGTCCAAGAGCCTGCAATTCACCGAGTACGGTTTCCATTGGAGGAAGTTCAATCAATTCTGAAACATTACCACAAGATACAATTGCATCACACTTTTCATCCAATGTTACAAGTGGCTGTGACTGTCCATCGCGCCCTGTACATTCATTAGAAATTCCGACTGTCTTAACCCCGGCATCTTCCAATGCTACAATGCATCCAACAAAATCCGCATCTGGATTTCCATATCCTTCTTCCGCCACGACTGCTCCATCCGCACCTAATGTATTTGCAATCTGGGCCACATAGAGCGCCGCTCTTTCTTTCTGTTCCAGAGCAACATTTAAATTTGACATAATTACACCAAGGAAATTGATTGTTTTTCCATGCTCTTTATATAATGCCTTGATATTCGGGCAATTTTGGAAATCATATGTAGACCATTTAGAGGAAACCGGCATGAAACTTCCTGATACAATTGCTCCATCCAACACCTCATTTGGATGCATCACCGTCGGAAGCATACGATTCATATCCCATCCATAGGCAAGATCATTATATCCTAATTCTTCCATCTGAGACTGCGGCTGCATCACATATACGACTGAAGGAAGTTTTTCTACTTCTTCCCCTCGTTTGATCATAGCTCCAAGATCAAATACTTCTGTCTCCTCCGGCTCTAATTCTTTGACACAGTTTGCAATATATTCTGCCAGTTTGTGCCCCGCTCTTCTCAATGCATCATTTTTCTTCTGCTGTTCATGCTTTTCAAACTCTTCATTCGTATCTGCAACAAGTACAATATTCATCAATTGACCAAAAAGTGTATATTTCTGACCTTCTCCGCTCATATCGATGATTCCATCCTGAAATCCGCCCCAATGTCTTCCGACTACAAGAACACTACAATTTTTCAAAGCATATGTCACACCCTCGCCTGCTCTTGTCATATCCCCTGTGTAACCCGGAAATGCACTTCTCCCATCTGGACGTACACGCGGTTCAATTGCTTCTTTTACCGGACACATGCGAATTTGATCTCCTGGCTTTGCAATGTAAAGTTCTGCTTCTGTAATTCTTTCATCCTGTCTGATATAATTCAGTGCGGCTTCTTTCTCGATTGTAAGAATACCATCTTCATATGAAAGCTCGTTTCCAAAAACAATGTCTTTCACATAGAAATTTCCTATTTCTAGTCTCATGATTTTTTTCCTCCTTGTTTTATGTGCATTCTGCACAATTTATTTTTTACTAATCGCGCTTAGTACGTCATTTATACTATTAAACTATCACTAAGCGCGCTTATTGTCAATAGCTTTTTTCAATATCATTTATCATTTTTTTCTATAAACCTTTTCTCTTGAATTCCCTTCTTTTTCGTACTATACTAATCACATAAGTTTTAACTTATCTAAATAAAGAGTGGGAGAATTGAACATCTATGATCGACTATACAAAAGATAACTCTAAGCGCGAGAATTTGATTCAATTTATCAAAGTAACACAAAAACTTCTTGATGAAGATGGCTTAAAATATCTGTCTATCCGAAAAATCGCCACTGCCTCCGGTTTTCATAACTCTACTATTTATTTTTACTTTCAAGATTTAGATGAGCTGATTATGCTTGCTTCTATTTCTCGTTTCCAAAAATACAGCGAAAAATTAGAAGCTCTAAATTACACTTCTGATGTTTATGAAAAATTCTATGCTATTTGGGATTGCTTCGCAGAATCTGCCTTAAAGTATTCTTGTATTTTCCACAACTTTTTCTTCGGAAAACACAGCGATAATCTTCCTGATTTTTTAAATATTTATTATGATTTATTTCCAGAAGAACGTAATAAATTCAGTTCAGATATTGAGGCAATGTATTTCGGAAAAAACTATACAGAGAGATGCAGAAAGATTCTGATTCCACTAATTGATGATCCGCGTACAAGGGTTACAGAAAAAACTCTCGACATTATCACAGACATCACTGTGAGTCTCACAAAAGATCTTTTAGAAAAAAAATGTAATCATCCAGAACTTTGCTCTGAAGACCTTCAGAAGCGTATGTCAGAAATCTTACATTTCGTCATCGATAAATTCTAAATTTCTTTGTGCAAAAAGATTATAATAAATAAAAATTAGAAAAAGACAACAGGTTCCCCTCTCGGATTTCCTGTTGTCTCCTCTTTTTTTCTTTTATAAATAATTAATTTTTTCCTATCAAACTTATTCTTCCCAACGAATCACTCTTCCATTTTGGATTACTGCCTTGAGTGATAAATCTTCCCGAAGCAGCACAACATTTCCAACTTTTCCTTCTGTGATTGAACCATACTTATCATAAAGTCCCACACTCTTTGCAGGATTCATCGTTGCTGCTGCCACTGCACTTTCAAGCGGTATCTGCATCTCTTTCACTGCCACGCGCACACAGTCTGCCAGATTTGTCACGGATCCTGCCAACGCACCTCCTTCTACCAATGTAGCTCGATTTCCTCTCACCTGTACCGCCTGTCCTCCAAGTGTATACTCTCCGTCTGGCATCCCAGTTGCTCTCATACTATCACTGATCAAAACAACTCTATCATCTCCAAACATATCGAAAGTAGTACGCACAACCGATGGATGGATATGTACCCCATCTGTGATTAATTCTACCATACAATGTGCACTGTCATGTGCCGCCCCGATTACTCCTGGTGCCCGATGTGAAAATGGAGGCATTGCATTGTACAGATGTGTGGCATGATTGGCTCCCAGATCGTATCCCTTCTTCGCAATATCATAATCTGCAAGTGTATGTGCAAAAGAAATATTGACTTCCTCTTTTAATTCCTCAATAAATTCCATTGCCCCATCTACTTCCGGCGCAATATCTACCAAACGATACAGTCCATTTGCAGCCTCCTGCAGTCTGCGAAACATCGCAATATCCGGTTTTACAATATGTGTGGATGCCTGTGCCCCTTTCTTTCCAGGGCTGATAAACGGCCCCTCCATATTGATTCCTGCAAGGTCAGCTCCTTCCGTTGCCTTATAATTTCCAGCAATCTTTGAAATCTCCATCAGTGTCTCCTCCGGAAGTGTCATTGTTGCAGGAACGATCGTAGTCACTCCCTGAGCTGCCTCGTATTTAGCAATCTCGGCAATCGCCTCCTCTGTCCCATCGCAGAAATCATACCCTACACAGCCATGAAAATGAACATCGATCATTCCCGGAATCGCATAACAACCTTCTCCATCGATCACTTCTCCGTCTGCCTCTTTTGCAAAAACTCCGTCTGCGATTGCAATCTCTCCTTGTTGAAACTGTTTTTCTTCTGTAAATACTTTTACATTTTTAATCTGCATTGTCCTTCTTGCAGAGTACGGCGCGCCATCAACTCACACCTTTGCGCGTCGGTTTCCCTGCGCCTCCTTCTTTTTTACTGTATGTTATTATACTACACGCAAAGACATCTATACAACATTTTCTCACATAGGAACACTATAAAAATGCTCAGCCTCTTGTGCATCGTTTCCCTTTTCCGATCATCCTTCCATCTTACAATTTCAGCTTCGCAAATGCATCTGCAAACGCTGTATTGACCGGCTCATCTTTCTGCTGCTTCAGATACCGCTGGACATCCTTCTTGCTTACCCCTGCACCCTCTTTGGCTCTCCGTGCCTTGAATGCAGACATCTTTTCCTTATGTCCACACGCGCATACAAACTGCTCTTCATCACCTTTTTTAATAATTTCCATCTTCTTGTGACAATTCGGGCATCTCGCATTGGAAATGCGGGCGATCACTTCTTTGTGTCCACAGGCTCTGTCCTGGCATACAAGCATTCTTGCATTTTTCCCTTTGACCGCAAGCATCGGTTTCCCACACTCCGGACACTTCTTATTTGTCACATTGTCATGGCGGAATTTTCCGTCTCCCTTTTTAATCTCCTCTATCAGCTCCTCCGTATAGTTCCTGATCTCCTCAAGAAATTTTTCTTTCCTTAGGCTCCCCTTTGCAATCGCTGACAACTTCCCTTCCCAATCTGCTGTCAGCTCAGGCTTCTTTAAGTCTTCTGGTACAAGCTCCAGAAGCTGCTTGCCTTTGGACGTAATATGGATTTCTTTTCCTTTTAGCTCCATCAAAAATGAAGAAAATAATTTATCAATAATATCCGCTCGCGTGGCAACCGTTCCAAGCCCTCCGGTCTCCCCTAGTGTTCTGGCAGCTTTTTGATCTCTGCTCTCCATATATCTGACCGGATTTTCCATCGCAGACAGCAGCGTCGCCTCGGTAAAATGTGCCGGCGGTTTTGTCTTTCCTCTTGTCACAGCCGCCCGCTCCACCGGCAATCTGTCACCGGCTTCTATCGTTGGAAGAGACTGTTCTTTCAGTCCTTCCTCCGCCTCTTCTTCCTCATAGTCATAGACGGTTTTCCATCCTGCTTCCTTTACGATCTTTCCTTTTGCAACGAAATGTTCCTCACTGTTTTTTCCTGCATGTTCACCTAAAACCACCGCATGCAGTGTGGTCTGCTCATACTCAAACGGAGGATAGAGCACACTTAAAAACCTTCTCACAACAAGATCGTAAATCTTTCTCTCCTCACTTGTCATATGTTCCAGCTGGACATACTGTTCTGTCGGAATGATCGCATGGTGGTCACTTACTTTTTTATCATCTACAAACGACTTGTTCGTGCGAAGCGGCTTCATCACAAGACTTCCTGCCAGCTTCTTATATGGCCCAACACTAATTGCGCGCAGTCTGTCCTTGATCGTATCTACGATATCCGTGCCAATGTATCTGGAATCCGTCCGAGGATACGTCAGCACTTTGTGATTCTCATAGAGTCGCTGCATGATATTTAACGTTTCCTTTGCAGAAAATCCAAATTTTTGATTGGCGTCTCGCTGCAGTTCCGTCAAATCATAAAGCCCCGGCGCATATTTCTTTTTCGCTGCTTTCTCCACCTTTTTCACAGACAGTTTCTCATTGGAAACAAAACTGCTGATAGTTTCTATCCGCTCTTTTGAAAACGACCGGAAACCTCCCGACTTTTGATCCTGCCATGTCCACTGAATCTTTCCCGCCTGCACCTGAAGACCATAATATTCCTGCGGGCGAAATGCGCGGATTTCTTCTTCTCGTTTTGCGATCATTGCCAATGTCGGTGTCTGCACACGCCCACAAGAAAGCTGTGCATTATATTTGCAGGTCAGCGCCCGTGTCGCATTGATCCCGACAAGCCAATCTGCCTCTGCGCGGGATACCGCTGCTGCATAAAGATCATTGTATTTTCTGCCGTCACAAAGCTTTGCAAATCCCTCCCGGATTGCCTTATCTGTCACAGAAGAAATCCAAAGGCGCTTGATCGGCTTTTTGCATCCCGCTTTCTCAAGAATCCATCTCGCCACAAGCTCCCCTTCTCTTCCTGCATCTGTTGCAATGACAATCTCCCCGATATCTTTCCGAAACAGCTGCTCCTTTACCGCACGGTATTGTTTCGCCGTCTTCTGGATCACAATCAGTTTCATCGGCTTTGGCATCATTGGAAGAACTTCCATCTTCCACTCTTTATACTCTTTGCTGTATTCCTCCGGATCTGCCAGCGTCACAAGATGACCGAGCGCCCATGTCACTACATACTTCTCTCCCTCTATCGCACCAGAAATATTTTTTGTACACTTTAATACACGCGCAATATCTCTCGCAACGGAAGGTTTCTCCGCGATTACTAATGCTTTCATTTTTTGCTCCTTTATCTTTATTTTTATCCATCATATTTTTGAACTTTTTAACTTAACCCCCTCTATTCTAACGTATTTCTTTTAAATCATCAAACGGAATTCTTGCTTCTTTCTCTGCCCCCTACTGCAATCTGAGACACAAAGTTGACTTTTCTCAATAAAAAAAGCTAAAGAGTTATGATTTCATAGGGTGTTTCTTTCTGATTTTTCAAAATTTCACAACCTCAAAATACATTTCTTTAGCTTCCTTCTTTTCACTATTCTATTTCTTCGGATAACGGATTTCCACCAGCATCAGACCATGTGCCGGAGCAGTCACTCCTGCAGCCTTTCTGTCTTTTGCCTCCAAAATTTCTTTCACTTTCTCAGGGGTATAAAATCCTCTTCCTACGCGAACCAGTGTTCCCACGATAATCCGAACCATGTTATAGAGGAATCCGTTTCCGCTGATCCGGATCGTAATCTCCTCCCCTTCTCTCAAGACTTCCAGCTCGGTCACCGTCCGCACAGTATCTTCCACTTGTGTCCGCACATTACAGAAACTGACAAAGTCATGCTCTCCGACAAGATAATCTGCCGCCTGCTGCATCCTTTCTACGTCAAGATCGTAGGAAACAAAATAGTTTGTCAGTCGCTTGGTCGGAATTGGCGTCCGCGTATTGATAATATGGTATTCGTATGTTTTCTCACAATCGCAATACCGTGGATGGAAATCCGTGGCTACTTCCTCAGATTTTACAATCACAATATCATCTGGGAGTCTCTGATTTAATGCCATCGCGATCCGCTCCGGCGGGATGCTTGTCGCACTGTCAAACACTGCCACATTTCCAAGGGCATGTACCCCAGAATCTGTGCGGCTGGCGCCGATCACTGCAATATCTTCCCCAGTCAGTTTACAAAGTGCCTTATTGATCACTTCCTCCACTGTGATTCCATTTGGCTGTACCTGCCATCCACAGTAATTTGTCCCGTCATACGCGATCGTCAGTTTGATTCTCTTTTTCTGCATAACTCACCCTCTAAAATATCCACAGATGAAACGGCACATATCTTCCGATTCCAACAACGACGACAAGATAGACTGCCATCACTGTGTAAGACAGATAGTCCCGTGAATGATATACAAGCGGTTTCATCTTTGTTCTTCCATCCCCACCGCGGTAACATCTTGCCTCCATCGCCATTGCAAGATCATTGGCACGACGAAAAGCAGAGACAAACAGCGGCACAAGGATCGGAATCATATTCTTTGCCTTTTGAATAATATTTCCACTCTCCAGATCTGCCCCCCTTGCGATCTGTGCTTTCATAATCTTATCTGTCTCTTCCAGCAGAATCGGAATAAAGCGCAGCGCGATCGACATCATCATCGCAATCTCATGCACTGGAACATGAATCTTATTCAGCGGTCTTAATAGCTTCTCAATCCCGTCTGTCAACGCATTTGGCGTTGTTGTCAATGTCATGATCGTAGAACCTGCGATTAAAAATACAAGACGGATTGCCATAAATACCGCTGTGCGAAGTCCTCCTTCCGTGATTTTAAAAATCCAGACTTTGACTAATACGTCCCCTTCATTTGTCAAAAACAAGTTAAAAATCACTGTGATCATTAAAAGCATTACAACCGGCTTTAATCCTTTTACAATAAATTTGACCGGAACCTTTGATAACCAGATCACTCCGGCAAGAAAGCACCCGGCAATCACATATCCAAGTACACTCTTAAACAGAAACAAAGAAATCAAATACAATAATGTACAAGATATCTTTACTCTCGGATCCAGGCGGTGCAAAATACTGTCCGCCGGATAATACTGTCCTATTGTTATATCTCGAATCATTTTCTCACCTGCCCATCTCTGCTGTCTGCTTCTTTCTTCTCCCCGGATACCACACGCAGAATCTCGTCTGCAGCCTCTTCCACCGTTGTCGCCTCGGATGATACCAAAATCCCATTTTCTCTCAAAGCATTCATAATATAAGTAACCTGTGGTGCCGCAAGCCCTACTGCTTCCAGCTCCTTGTAATGCGCAAACACCTCCCGCGGAGTTCCATCATACATCTTCTCTCCGCGATTCATCACAATGATTCGCTCCACATATTTCGCAATATCTTCCATACTGTGAGATACGAGAATGACCGTCATATCTTTCTTTTCATGGAGAAGGGCAATCTGATCTAAGATCTCATCTCTCCCTTTCGGATCCAGCCCTGCGGTTGGCTCATCAAGTACGAGTACCTGTGGATGCATTGCAAGTACCCCTGCGATCGCAACTCTTCGTTTCTGTCCGCCAGACAGATCAAATGGAGATACTTCATACAACTCTTCTGGAAACCCGACAAGTTTTAATGCCTCTCTTGCCCGCTCCTTACACTCTTCGGGAGACAATCCTTGATTTTTCGGTCCGAAACAGACATCTGTGATCACATCTGTCTCAAATAACTGATGTTCTGGATACTGAAACACAAGCCCCACCTGACTTCTCAGCTTTCGCAAGTCATACTGTTCCCCGTAAATATTCTCCCCATTATACTTCAACACCCCGCTCGTGGCCTTGATCAATCCATTGAAATGCTGGATCAGTGTAGACTTCCCGGAACCTGTATGTCCGATGATCCCTACAAACTGCCCGTGGGGAATCTCCAAATTGATATCTTTTAGCGCCTTTTTTTCATAGGCTGTCCCTTCACTATATGTATAATTGATATGTTCTAATGTAATTGACATAATTCTTTCACCAATTCCTCTGTCTTTAAAATGCCGTTTGCAAGCGGCAGACCTCTCTGCTGCAATTCATAGGCAAGCAGCGTGACCTGCGGCACATCCAATCGATATTTCTTTAATTCCTCTACCCGGGAAAAGATCTCCCTCGGTGTTCCTTCCATCACAACATTTCCCTGATCCATGACGATTACCCGGTCAGCATCAACTACTTCTTCCATATAATGTGTGATCAGAATCACTGTCACTTTCTCCCGACGTCTAAGTTCTTCCACGGCACGCAGCACTTCTTTACGCCCATTTGGGTCAAGCATCGCAGTCGGTTCATCCAGTACAATACATTTTGGCTCCATTGCCACAACTCCTGCAATCGCAACGCGCTGTTTCTGCCCTCCAGATAATTTATTCGGGGAATGATGCCGATACTCGATCATCCCAACCGCCTCAAGACTTTTCTCAACACGTTTCCAGATCTCCTCTGTGGGCACTCCAAGGTTCTCTGGACCAAATCCGACATCCTCCTCTACCACGGTTCCGATGATCTGATTGTCTGGATTCTGGAATACCATCCCCGCAGACTGTCTGACCTCCCACAGATTATCTGGTTCTTTCGTATCTCTGCCATTTACCCACATCGTACCTTCTGTCGGTGTCAGGATCGCATTCATATGTTTTGCCAGTGTAGATTTTCCTGAACCATTATGACCAAGGATCGCAACAAACTCTCCCGGCTCCACATGAACATCGACCGCATTGATCGCCCGATGACTTCCGATTATATTTCCTTCTTCGTCTCTTTTTTCATATTCATATACAAGTTTCTCTGTCTGAATCATTCGCATGGCTGTTCCTCGCTTTCTACTCATTGTTGCCAGCTGCCTTTTATTGTACTGGAAGCCAAGTCGTATTGCAAGAGAAAAAGCTGCCCACCGGTTGTTTTGGTGTGCAGCTCTTTTCTTCATTTCCAAAGATATTTCTTATCTTTTCTCTGGTTCCGGATACTCTGTTCCCATTGTATCTACAGTCACTTTCTTCATTCTCTGTGTCTCCAACGGACGGTCACTGTAGTCTGTCGCTGTCTCTGCGATCTTATTTACGACATCCATGCCATCTGTTACCTTTCCGAATGCAGCATAAGATCCGTCTAAGTGCGGAGAAGTTTCGTGCATAATAAAGAACTGTGATCCTGCAGAATCCGGATGCATTGCTCTTGCCATAGAGAGAACTCCCGGCTCATGCTTTAAGTTATTTGTAAATCCATTCTGCTTAAATTCTCCCTTGATCTGATATCCCGGGCCGCCCATTCCTGTTCCGTCCGGACATCCTCCCTGGATCATGAATCCACGGATCACTCTGTGGAAGATCAGTCCGTCATAAAATCCTTTCTGTACTAAAGAAATAAAATTATTCACTGTATTTGGTGCGATCTCCGGATATAATTCTGCCTTGATCACATCTCCGTTTTCCATCTCAAATGTTACGATTGGATTTGCCATAATCTGTCTCCTCTTTTCTCTGATTTTTGCCGGCCTCTCCCCGGCTCTCCAGTCTTTTTCTGACTCTTCTTTATTGTAACGAATTCTTTTCCCCGCGTAAACCCCTTTTCACACAAGTTCGTCAAACAATAAACTTTTATTGCCGTCCGCTCTTCCACATGTTATACTGAAAAAAACGTACTGATCATAAAGGAATTCCTGAGTGAAAAGGCGAAGAGGACAACAAAATGACTGACCGTATACGGTATCCTTCCTGAAACTGTGCATGATACCATATGGAAAACCCTCATCAGACTTTGCCTTCTCGCAGAGTCTTTTTTTCTAAAAAGATCACATCACTCTTCCTCAGCTATCCCGATATGATACGATTACCACATAAGAATTACAGGAGGTCTTTATGGAACAAACACCTACCAGAATCGCTCTGATCGGTATTGTCGTGGAAAACAGCGATTCTGTCGAACAGCTCAACAGCCTGCTCAGCCAGTATGGCAACTATATCATCGGAAGAATGGGAATCCCTTACCGTGAGAAAAGCCTCTCCATCATCAGCATTGCTATGGATGCACCCAACAACGTGATCAGCGCCTTATCTGGGAAAATCGGAATGCTTCCCGGTATTTCCAGCAAGACAATTTATGCAAAGACAACTTCCGCGGAACTTTAAGAAAGGCAGTATTTTCTATGAATAAAATAGCAGAACAAACTTTGATCACCTTGATCGATCAACTGCGTGACACCCATCTCCTCTCGAAAGAAGAGTGGATGTTTCTGATTGAAAACCGCACCCGCGATGTGAGCGAATATCTATTTTCACAGGCACGCGAAGTCAGGCACCAACATTATGGACATGATGTGTATATCCGCGGTCTAATCGAATTTACAAACTATTGCAAAAATGACTGCATCTACTGCGGCATCCGGAAAAGCAACCTAAATGCGTGTCGCTACCGACTGAGTGAAACAGATATCCAAAACTGCTGCCGTACCGGATATGAACTGGGCTTTCGCACCTTTGTCCTTCAAGGCGGAGAAGATGGCTGGTTTACAGATCAAAAAATCATCTCTCTGATCGAGAAGATTAAAACAGACTTTCCGGACTGTGCTATCACACTCTCCATCGGCGAAAAAGAACGAGAAAGTTATCAGGCATTTTTTGATGCTGGGGCGGATCGTTATCTTCTGCGGCACGAAACATATAATTCCACCCACTATGGCAAACTGCATCCACCGGCACTGACCGCCGCCCACCGGCAACGCTGTCTGTATGATCTGAAGGAAATCGGCTATCAGACCGGAACCGGATTTATGGTCGGCTCTCCTTACCAGACTGCCGAGCATCTCGCAGAAGATATGCTGTTTATCCAACAACTGAATCCACATATGGTCGGAATCGGACCTTTTATTCCGCACCATGATACCCCATTTGCCGCACAGCCGGCCGGCACGCTGGAACTGACCTTATTTATGCTCGGACTTCTGCGACTGATGATTCCAAAGCTTCTGCTGCCTTCGACAACTGCGCTTGGAACGATCGATCCAAACGGAAGAGAGCTTGGTATTCTTGCCGGAGCAAATGTCGTTATGCCAAACCTTTCTCCAACCGATGTGCGAAAAGATTATGCGCTCTACGACAACAAAATCTGTACAGGAGATGAAGCTGCTGAATGCCGGCACTGTATGGAAAAGCGGATGGAGAAAATCGGCTACCATGTTGTCGTAGCCCGCGGAGATTCTTTGAATACCGAAACAATCCCACCAGTAAACTAATTGCATGAACTCATGCCAAAACTATCATATTCAAGAGGAGGAACATCACCATGTACGATGTCAGATCAAAAAATCCAGAGGAATTTATCAACCACGAGGAAATTCTGGAAACCCTCTCCTATGCAGAGGCAAACAAACATAACGTGGAACTGATCGACCAGATCATTGCAAAAGCCAAAGAACGAAAAGGGCTCTCCCACCGGGAAGCTGCCGTTCTTCTTGACTGTGATATCGAAGAGAAAAATGAAGAAATTTATGCACTTGCAGAACAGATCAAAAAAGATTTCTACGGAAACCGTATCGTCATGTTTGCGCCGCTCTATCTGTCCAACTACTGTGTCAACGGATGTACTTACTGTCCGTACCATTTAAAGAACAAGCATATCGCAAGAAAGAAACTGACGCAGGAAGAAGTCCGTCAGGAAGTGATCGCGCTCCAGGATCTCGGTCACAAACGTCTGGCGCTGGAGGCCGGGGAAGATCCTGTGAACAATCCGATCGAATATATCCTCGAATGTATTGACACCATCTACAGCATCAAACATAAAAACGGAGAAATCCGCCGTGTCAATGTCAATATTGCGGCAACAACGGTAGAAAATTATCGGAAACTGAAGGCAGCAGGAATTGGAACTTACATTTTATTCCAGGAAACCTATCATAAAAAAAGCTATCTGGAGCTGCATCCGACCGGACCAAAACACGACTATGACTACCATACTACCGCGATGGACCGTGCAATGGAAGCAGGTATTGATGATGTCGGAATCGGTGTGCTGTTCGGTCTTGACAAATACCGCTATGAATTTGCAGGACTTCTGATGCATGCAGAACATCTGGAAGCTGCATACGGTGTGGGTCCTCATACGATCAGTGTGCCGCGCTTATGTCCAGCCGACGATATTGACACAAATGATTTTGACAACGGGATCAACGATGATATTTTTGCAAAACTTGTGGCATGCATCCGCATTGCAGTGCCTTATACCGGCATGATCGTATCTACCCGCGAGAGCCAGAAATCCCGTGAGCGTGTTCTGCACCTTGGAATCTCCCAGATCAGTGGCGGCTCCAAGACAAGTGTAGGCGGATATGCAGAGCCGGAGCCGGAAGAAGAAAACTCTGCACAGTTTGACCTCAGTGATACAAGATCACTCGATGATATTGTCAAGTGGCTGATGGAAATGGGATACATCCCAAGCTTCTGTACTGCCTGCTACCGGGAAGGCCGCACCGGCGACCGTTTCATGTCTCTTTGCAAATCCGGTCAGATCCAGAACTGCTGCCAGCCAAATGCACTGATGACACTGAAAGAATATCTGACAGACTATGCTTCTCCTGCGACAAAAGAAGTCGGAGAAAAACTGATTTTAAAAGAACTGGAGCAGATTCCAAATGAGAACGTACGCGCAATCGTTATTGACCATCTACGCGCGATTGAAGAAGAAAATCGGAGAGATTTCCGTTTCTAACATCTCTCAAACGTACCGCTTTGGTCACTGATACTTTTTCTTTGTAACACGATACTCTACTTATCATGGAAAGGACTGTAACTGACATGAGTTTAAATGCAACCCCTTCCTCTGAACGCCTACATATCGGAATCTTCGGGAAACGAAATGCCGGAAAATCCAGCCTGATCAACGCACTGACCGGTCAGAATCTCGCAATCGTCTCCGACATCAAAGGGACAACAACGGATCCGGTATTAAAATCCATGGAGCTTCTCCCGCTTGGTCCTGTCGTACTCATCGACACTCCGGGACTTGATGACCACGGACCACTCGGAGAGCTGCGCGTTCAGAAGACCTACCAAATGTTAAATAAGACCGATATTGCCATCCTTGTTGTGGATGGCACCATCGGGATGACGGAGGAAGATCTCGCTCTTCTGGAACAGATCCAGAAAAAACAGATTCCCTATGTCATCGCATTCAATAAATGTGATCTTTGCCCGGCTAGCGAATCCCAGATGCCAGATACGACTACAGACACCTCGAAAAACGGATCAGCTATTTCTATCAGTGCTGCCTCCGGATTTCAGATTTCTGCACTCAAAGACCTGCTCGGCGCAATCCAGCCAAGCGAAGAAACAAAACTTCCGATCGTCAGCGATCTGCTCTCCCCCATGGATCTTGTGATTCTCGTGATTCCAATCGATGCCTCTGCACCAAAGGGACGTCTGATCCTTCCACAGCAGCAGACCATCCGGGATATTTTGGATCATCATGGGCGTGTGCTCTGCGTACAGGATACGGAGCTTCGCCAGACATTAGACGAACTGTCTGTCAAACCACGAATGGTCATCACCGACAGTCAGGCTTTTGCTCAGGTAGACCGACAGACGCCAAAAGATATCCCTCTTACTTCCTTTTCAATCCTGTTTGCAAGGCATAAAGGGAATCTTTCCACTGTCGTAAACGGCGCCCACACTTTGGATTCTATTTCTGACGGAGACAAAATACTGATTTCCGAGGGATGCACGCACCATCGGCAATGCGAAGATATCGGCACTGTGAAACTTCCACGCCTGATTCGTAGCTATACAAACTGTGAACCGGAATTTCACTTTACAAGCGGCACAGAATTTCCAGCTGATCTATCCCCATATAAGCTGATCATCCACTGTGGTGGCTGTATGCTCAATGACCGCGAGATGAAATACCGGATTGCCTGTGCCGAAGATCAGAATGTCCCAATCACAAATTACGGGATTGCGATCGCACAGATGAAAGGGATCCTTTTCCGCAGCATTGAATTATTTGATCTCTCTTAGTATTTTATAGTACAACAAACATCTTTTTCATATTTTGTGCAATACAAAAAGAAGAAACATCGTCGCCTCTCCCTAGAGGTTTCGCGGTTTCTTCTTTTTACATATTTGCCTCTTTTTACTTTATGCCACTTTTCTCCCTATGTTTACGGATTGCAAAAAATAGGCCTGCTCGTTCTGTACGGATTACTTCTCTTCGGTATCTCTCCGATTCCCTATCCTTCCATGTGTGCGTCAGATTCTGCGTAATGCTTTTTGAAAATATGTCCTCCCACATATCCTGCCAAGGTCCCGCCTGCTACACCGATGGCTAATGCAAGGATTACTTTTACCGGTGAATTGAACGCAAATGGTGCGATCAATCCCGGAATCGGTGATGCTGTTCCCGGCGCATTACATACAATTCCAAGTAGGGACGCTCCAATACCTGCAATTCCTCCACCAAAGAAATTAGATCCATAAATTGGGATCGGGTGTTTCGTCACAATGTGAGCCTGTGTCAATGGCTCTACCATAACTGCGATCGTACTGCTCTTATCCCCTAATTTGAGCATTTTGAAAATCATTCCGTTTGTAAATGCCCCACCGACACATGCGATACATGCAATTCCCATCGGAAGTCCGGTCAGTCCAAGCATCGCCGTCAACGCCATAGAACTAAGCGGTGAGGTACAGATCATTTTCATCAAGCCTCCGAGCATAAATCCCATCAATACTGGTGACTGATCTGTCGCTGCTGTGATCATAGATCCTATGTGTTCCATCGCTGCATTTACAACTGGATCGGAAATATATGCAATTCCTCTTGCCAGCGGTGCCACACAGAGCGCTCCGACAATCACATCCAGCCCTGTCGGTAAATATTTCTCAAGAAGCGGTGCAACAAATCCAACTACATATCCTGCAATAAATCCCGGTAAAATTCCATATCCTCCCAGCGCTGCCCCCGCAACAACTGCGTATACCGGATTTACTCCCATCATGATCGGCACCATGATCGCTGCTGCAACTCCACCTAAGCTTCCGGCTGTACTTCCTACTTCACCTAGAAAGCTGACTCCCAGTAAGTCACCCGAAATATATCTGTGTACTGCCTCCACAAGAAATGTAGCCACCGCTGCACTTGCCATTCCGGACATCGCCTCTGATCCTTTCGGTGCCTTCATACTAAACAGCGAAAATGCCGCCAGTGTGACTAACAACAACCCTAACCCTGATATTACTGCCATTCTTTTGCCTCCTCTTTCTTTTGCAGTTCCTGTTCCCGGAAAATGCGAACAAAAAAAGACACAGACAAACAAAGCACGCCTATACTTTTGTTCATCTCTGTCCTCGAACCTGAAAGTTTCCTTATGTTTTACTTCAATTATCATTCTTAACTTCCGTATTTGATAAGTTTCTTCTTCGGTACGCATACTCGCGTTCTCCAGAGAGCTCGTCCAAATTCAATCCTTTTGCCTGAGAGCTTTGGTACTCCTTTCCCCTTCGGCGCCACATCGGTTTCCCGTGTAGTCTCTCTCGAATTTATCATCCGACTCTATAAACATATTTACATTCTATATACATGTGATGATACTGTCAATCAATTTCCTCTTCCGCTTCGTCTTTTTGTATATTCTCCATAGTTTTAGCTATCCTATTTTGGTTATTTTGCCATATCCTTTTTGTGCTATCCGACGATTTTTTCACTCTCTTTTTACACTTTTGGAATCTGATCCTCTTTTCTATCCTTGGAAAGGTTCCTCGTAATCTCTCAACAAATTCTGCTCCCGGTTCTTTATTTTCCTGCTCCTTTTATGCTATACTATAAGTAGTTATGCAAAAAATCTCTCAGGAGGATAGTTTATGAACTTTTTAAGTATATTTGATGTGATCGGCCCTAACATGATCGGTCCTTCCAGTTCACACACGGCTGGCGCCGTATCGATTGCACTTCTCGCAAGAAAAATGTTTCCGGAAGAAGTGAAAAAAGTAACGTTCACCCTTTATGGCTCTTTCGCCAAAACTTACCACGGACATGGAACTGACCGTGCGCTGCTGGGGGGAATTCTCGGTTTTTCTACCGATGATGAACGGATCCGTGATGCGTTTTCCATTGCAACTGAGCGAGGTGTGGAATACGAATATATCATTGATGAGAAAACGATGACGAATCACCCAAACACTGCCGACATTGATCTTATAGGCGTGACCGGGCATACCTTATCGATCCGCGGCGAATCGATCGGAGGGGGCAAGATGAAAATTGTCCGGATCAACCAGATCGATGTAGAGTTCACGGGAGAATACAGCACCCTCATCGTCAGTCAGACAGACAAACCTGGCGTAGTAGCCCACATTACCCAGTGTCTGAGCGAAGAAAATGTAAATATCGCATTTATGCGTCTCTTCCGCGAGGACAAAGGCGCCAATGCATTTACCGTTGTAGAATCCGATGAGACGATTCCATCGTCTGTATTAGAGAAAATCAAAACACATGAGCATGTATCTGATCTGATGCTCATTCAGATGTAGGAGGAGACATTATGGATTTTTATTCAGGACAAGATTTATTAGATTTATGTCAAAAAGAAAAGATATCAATCTCTTCTGCCATGAAGCAGCGCGAGATTACTATGGGCAGTCTCTCTGCCGAAGAAATTCAGGCAAAACTGGAGACGGTGCTTGCCATCATGAAAGATTCCGTTCATAAGCCTTTAAAAGAACCAGTCCGCTCCATCGGCGGTCTCCTCGGCGGAGAAGCGAAGAAAGTAGCAGATCATTCCTCCTCCCCAAACAGTGTATGTGGTTCTATGCTATCAAAAGCAATTGCTTACAGTATGGCTGTTCTTGAAGTCAATGCTTCCATGGGACTGATCGTTGCAGCACCAACTGCCGGTTCTTCAGGCGTGTTGCCAGGTGTCCTGCTCGCTCTGGAGGAAGTACATGCCCTTCCGGATAACAGCATTTACGACGGTCTTCTAAATGCAAGCGCGATTGGTTATATCTTAATGCGAAATGCCTCTGTCTCCGGTGCGGAAGCCGGATGTCAGGCAGAAGTAGGCGCGGCCTCTGCAATGGCTGCCAGCGCTGTCGTTGAAATCATGGGGGGAACTCCTGAGATGTGTCTTCACGCTGCAAGCTTTGCACTTTCCAATCTACTCGGACTCGTCTGCGACCCAATTGCAGGTCTTGTAGAATCCCCATGCCAAAGCCGGAATGCGATCGGTGTCGCAAATGCGATCACCTGTGCAGAGCTCGCATTAAGTGGTGTGAAACATCCGATTCCATTTGACGAAATGGCAGAAGCTATGCACCGTGTCGGGCAAAGCCTTCCATTCGAACTGCGGGAAACAGCTATGGGCGGATGCGCCGGAACTCCAACTGGATGTGCGCTTGGATGCAGTATTTGCGGAAAATAGAACTAGATTTTCTGAAAAAGGCAGTTACAAAATGATTTTTTCCATTTTGTAACTGCCTCTTCTATTACAGACGCCTTATATATTCTTATCTTTTTCTATTCCTTCTGAAGACTATCCTTTTTTCTTCGACTCCTCCTGCTCAAGCGGACCTATACTCCTTGCACTTACAATCGAAGAAAATACGATCTGTGTCTGTGTCTTTCCATATTTCTGAAGCGTTCCAACAAACCGATCTAATTCCATGGTACTTGGGAACAATACTTTGATCAACATAGAGTAGGCTCCTGTAATATGATTGCACTCTGCCACATTCCGAACCCCCCGGATAAATTTGCAAAATCCATCCTTTTGTTCCGGTTTTAACTCCATATTGATAAATGCAGTAATATGGTATCCCATCTTCACCGGATCTGCGATCATTGTATATCCACAGATGACATTCTCCCGCTCCAATCGCTCTACCCGCGCTGAAACTGCAGGAATAGACAAGTGTACTTCCTGTGCGATTGCCTTCAGTGGTATTCTCGCATTCTTCTGCAGCATATTCATGATCTCTCTGTCTATCTGATCCATCATCCTTCCTCCTTCCTGCCATTATAGAGAACTTCTCAAAGAATTACAATCCTTTCTACTAATTTTGCCAAAAACTTTCCCCTAAATCTTTCTTAAAAAAATAAAGTTTTTATCGTTTCATATTAACATTTCTAACTACTTATACTTTATTTTTTCTTTCTTTTCACACTTTTTCTCTTCTCCTTTTCTCCTTTCTCTGCCCGTGTTATATATAAGTCAGAAGAAATTTGTCTGTAAGTATATGTTACCGGCAGACAGCGTTTTGAAAGAGATTACGGAGGAAAGAAACTATGAAAACAAGATTAGAAGCTGATTCTATAGGTATTTTAGAAGTCCCTGCTGATGCGTATTATGGAGTACAGTCCCTTCGCGCCAAGCACAATTTTCCCATTACAAGCAGACCACTCCATCCGGAGTTTATCAAAAGCATCGTCATTTTAAAGAAGGCTGCCGCACTTACAAATGAAAATGCGGGCGAACTTTCCAGCGAAGTGTCCGAAGCGATCTGCACTGCCTGCGACGAAATTTTAGAGGGGAAACTTTTTGATCAGTTCATCGTAGATGCCATTCAGGGTGGTGCCGGAACTTCTGCAAATATGAATGCTAACGAAGTTATTGCTAATCGTGCTGACGAATTACTTGGCGGAACAAAAGGTTCCTATCAGCATGTACATCCTAATGACCACGTCAATATGGCTCAGTCCACAAATGATATCATTCCAAGCGCCGGAAAACTAACCGTATTAAAACTGCTTGTTCCTCTTTTCAGAGAACTGGAACGGCTTTTGAATGCACTGTTAGAGAAATCAAAGCAATTTGACCACATTTTAAAAATGGGACGTACACAGCTTCAAGATGCTGTGCCGATGCGACTCGGTCAGTCTTTCCATGCTTATGCTTCCGTGATCCAAAGAGATATCCATCGTCTGGAAAACGCTCAGAAAGAAATGTACCGCCTGAATATGGGGGGAACTGCCATTGGAACTGCAATCAATGTCAGCCACTCCTATTTACAGCATATCTGCCCGAAAATTGCAGAACTGACTGGACTTCCGTTCGCATCCGCAGATGACTTGTTTGATGCGACACAGAATCTGGACGGATTTGTGACGGTCTCTTCCTCTCTAAAAACTTGTGCCGTCAACTTATCCAAACTTTGTAATGACCTTCGCCTTCTGAGCAGTGGTCCACGCACTGGTTTTGCCGAAATCACGCTCCCGCCAAAACAGAACGGTTCCTCGATTATGCCTGGAAAGATCAATCCAGTCATTCCGGAAGTCGTATCTCAGGTCGCATTTAACATTATCGGTAATGACTGCACGATCACGATGGCTGCGGAAGCGGGACAGTTAGAATTAAATGCCTTCGAACCGGTCGTCTTCTATAATTTATTTGAATCGATTGAAACCTTGACATCAGCAGTACAGACTCTGACAGATAACTGTATCCTTGGAATTACCGCAAATGAGAAGCACTGCGAAGAATTAGTCGATGCAAGTGTTGGAATCTCCACTGCATTATGCCCAACGATCGGTTACAAACCTTCTGCTGAGATTGCGAAAGAATCTTTAAAGACTGGAATTCCGGTTCGCAAACTCGTCATCGAAAAAGGGCTTCTATGCCCAAGTGAAGCAGATGTGCTGCTTAATCCATTTACGATGACCGAACCACAATAGTCTTTGCACTCTAGAAAAATATGACACAAAATTATAAGAAGGATTTGGCAAAATTCCAAATCCTTCTTATGTTACATTCTTATATGAAAAAGAATGGAGATATTCCCCGCCAGATGAATCATCTCAATTTACAGCTGAATCTGTGCAAATACTTCCCCGATTGGCCTGCGGATACAAAGATCTGCCTCCACAGTTCTCGCTGTCTCACTTTTATTAATGACCACAAGATATTTTCCACGGAAATAATCAATAAATCCAGCTGCCGGATAAACAACAAGGGATGTTCCCCCGATGATCAGCATATCTGCCTCGCTGATCGCCCGGATCGCACGCCGGATCACACTGCTGTCCAAGCCCTCCTCATACAGAACAACATCCGGCTTAATGATTCCTCCACAGATACATCTCGGAATTCCTTCTGCTTCCTTCACGGTGGCTGCGTCATAGAACTTTCCACATTTCTGACAGTAATTTCTATGAATGCTTCCATGCAGTTCCAGCACCTGTTCACTCCCCGCTTTCTGGTGCAAACCATCGATATTCTGCGTGATCACCGCAGTCAGTTTCCCCACATACTCCAACTGTGCCAGCTTTTCGTGGGCTGGATTCGGCTCCGCCTCCAGAAACATCATTTTCTCCTTATAAAATTCATAAAATGCCTCCGGATTGCGCACAAAGAAACTATGGCTCACAACCTGCTCCGGGGTATACTTATAATTTTGCTGATACAGCCCGTCTGCACTTCGGAAATCAGGAATCCCACTCTCCGTAGATACCCCTGCGCCGCCGAAAAATACAATTTTTTGACTTTCATCGATCATCTGCTGTAACCGCTCTATCTCGTGTCTGCTTTCCTCTTCCACGAGCATTCCTCCTATTCCTTTTTCTCTCCCTGCTCAATCGGATATTCTCTAAAAAATTCCGACAATTTATCCAGTGTCTTTAAAAGCACCGGCAGTTCCTCTTCCCCGAGACAATTGATCACTGCCTCTGTCATCTTCCGGTGGAATTCCTGATGGTGATAAAATGCCCGCTCTCCCTTTTTGGTCAGACGTATATGAACGACACGCCTATCCTGCTCACTCCGCTCTCTGACTGCATATTTCTTATTCACAAGACTGTTCATCGATGTCGTAAGTGATCCTGCGGTAATATTCAGTTTTTTTGCAATCACAGACATCGTACTTCCTTCCCCCAGCCCGATTGCTTCGATGATATGCATGTCATTGTTACTGATATCTTTGTATTCTTCTGTGATGATCGCCTTTTCTTCCAGTTCCCATATTTCATTAAACAAATGAACGAGAACATGATTGATTGTTTCATATGTATTCACTGTCTCCGGCTCCTTTACCAACATCTTGTTTTTGTCTGCTGCCGACATTCTTATGTTGATATTATACACACGGATTCATCAAAGAAGCAATGACTTCTTTCACGGTTTCTATTTTTTGTGCCCGGTAAGCATATGCTCCACAAAACAGCAGCGCATGTTCAATATCGCCCTTTGCCGCCGCGATCAGCGCATCCGTAATACAATAAGGAATCTCCTGCGGTCTGCAATTTTTAATACATCCATGACACGGACTGTGAGGGATCTGCTCCCCCGCCATCACTTTCTTCATAAACGAGTTTAAAATCGCACGTCCCGGCATTCCCACCGGACTTTTCACAATAACGATATCCTCTTCTGTTGCATTTAAATATGCTTCTTTATATCGTTGATCGGCATCACATTCTTTTGTTGTCACAAATCTTGTCGCCACTTGTACACCATCCATACCAAGTGCAAGTGCCCGATTTACATCACTGTGATTCTCAATTCCACCTGCCAAAAACAGAGGAATCTTCTTTCCATAGCGCTCTTCGTATTCTCGGACAACATTCTTGATTTTTTTGATTTCCCCGGCATAAGTTTCTACATCATAATATGTAATCTGTTCCTTTGTAAATCCGAGATGCCCTCCGGCAGACGGTCCTTCGATCACAAGCACATCTGCCGTTCGCTGATATTTCTTATCCCAATATTTCAGAATGACTTTCGCTGATTTTTCCGTAGAAACAATCGGTGCAATCTGTACGTTGCTCCCTGCCACATATTTCGGAAGTTCTGTCGGAAGGCCTGCACCCGAAATGATCATATCTGTTCCGGCGCGGACAGCCTCCCGGACATAGTCTTCATAATGGCGCATCGCTACCATGATGTTAAATCCAATAATCCCATCCGGCGAGATTGCCCTTGCTTTCTCCATCTCTTTTCCAATTGCACGCAAATTTGCCTTTCTTGCATCTGTGTCAAAATCAGGCTCCTGATACCCTATCTGCGCTGCTGAAATGATACCGACCGCACCTTCTTTTGCCACGCTCCCGGCCAGTCTTCCAAGACTGATCCCGACTCCCATTCCTCCCTGGATGATCGGGACTTTTAGCTGCTTTTCCCCAACTCGTAATCCTTTTTCTTCTAACTTCATACCTTATACCTATCTCTTTGCTTACTCATTTTCGATGTGTATTTCTCTTACAGTCTCCGGAATCTCTGATATCTTCTTTCTGTGCGCTCTGACTCTTCCATTCCCTGATACGTTTTCAAAAATCTTCTGATATGCTCTCGAAGTTTCTCTGTCACCGGGGCAAATGTCTCACTTGTGAATGCTTCCGGTTCTGCAAAAACCTGTTCTACAATTCCTGCCTCATACAAATCTTTTGCAGTCAGTCTCATAACTTCCGCGGCTTCTTTTGCCCGCTTACTGTCTTTCCACAAAATTGATGCAAACCCTTCCGGTGATAAGATCGAGTAGATTGAATTTTCCAGCATCCACACCTCATCTGCTGTCGCCAGTGAAAGTGCACCGCCGCTTCCACCCTCCCCGATGATCACAGAGAGGATTGGAACTTTGAGCGCAGACATCTCATAAATATTTCTTGCAATTGCCTCTCCCTGTCCTCGCTCTTCTGCCTCCAGGCCGCAAAATGCCCCCGGTGTATCGACAAAGCAGAGAACCGGACGATGAAATTTTTCCGCCTGCTTCATCAGGCGCAATGCCTTTCGATACCCCTCCGGTGACGGCATTCCAAAATTCCTCGCAATATTTTCTTTTGTCGTTGTCCCTTTTTCCTGTGCGATGACCGTGACTGGTTCCCCACAGAACTGTGCAATCCCGCCGACAACCGCCTTGTCATCTCCAAAAAGACGGTCTCCATGCAGTTCCACAAAATCATCAAACAACTCCCTGATGTAGTCAGATCCAACCGGGCGATCTTTTTTTCTGGAAACCTGTACACGCTCCCACGGTGTCATTTCCCGTATCTGACACAGTTTCTCCTCTTCTTTCTCGCTTTGCTTTTTGTTCTGCATCTCCTCTTCTTTAGTCTGCGCAGTACAATCTGGTTGGCCCGGATGTAATTTCAAGATTTTTCCCAAGGTTTCCCGCAGCTTTTCCCGCTCTACAATCTGATCAATGAAGCCATGCTCTAAAAGAAACTCGGCCCGCTGAAAGCCCTTCGGAAGTTTCTGTCCAATCGTCTGTTCAATGACACGAGGACCCGCAAAACCGATCAGCGCATTTGGCTCTGCTAAAATCAAATCCCCAAGCATCGCAAAGCTTGCGGTTACGCCTCCGGTCGTCGGATCGGTAAGCACCGAGATATACAGATGTCCCGCATCACTGTGACGTTTTAATGCCGCTGCCGTCTTTGCCATCTGCATTAAAGAAAAAATCCCTTCCTGCATTCTCGCCCCACCGGAGCAGGCAAAGAGAATGACCGGAAGTTTCTCTTTTGTCGCACGCTCTACTGCCCCCGCAATCTTTTCGCCGACAGCCTCCCCCATACTTGCCATGAGAAATCTTCCGTCACAGACTCCAAGTACAACTTTCCTTCCTTCAATCTCTGCCTTTCCGATCACAACTGCCTCATCAAGTCCCGTCTTTTCCCGCACATTCTGTAATTTTTCTTCATACCCCGGATATCCCATGGGATTTCCATCTAAAATTACTTCCTCCCACACTTCAAAACTATCCGGATCTACGATTATCTCAATTCTTCTCCATGCATCCATACGAAAGTACGCATGACACTTTGGACAGATATAATATTCTCTTCTGACATCCTCCGCGATGATTGCAGCTTTACAGTTATTACATTTTCGCAAAAGCCCTTCCGGTACTTCCGGCTTTCTTCCTTCCGTCAGGGAAATATAATTCTTTCCACCGGTTTTCTTAAACATATTTTTCAGCTTCATGTCTTTTCACTCCTACCTCTGCCATTTAGAGATAAATTCAATATCAATCTTTCCGGATTGATAATCCGGATGATTCATAATTTCATACTGATAATCAATATTCGTGTCAATTCCTTCGATAATCACTTCGCCAAGCGCAGTACGCATTTTGCTGATCGCCTGTTCTCTTGTATCTGCATGTACGATCAGCTTCGCCAGCATAGAATCATAATATGCCGGAACTGTATATCCGCTGTAAATCGCCGTGTCAATCCGCACGCCCTTTCCGCCCGGCAGATAAAGATCTGTGATCGTACCCGGAGATGGGCGGAAATTTTTGTCCGGATTTTCCGCATTGATCCTGCACTCAATCGCATGCCCGGAAAGCTTGATGTCCTCCTGCCGGTAAGATAGAGGCAGTCCGGATGCAATCCGTATCTGTTCCTGGATCAGATCGATTCCGGTCACCCACTCTGTCACTGGGTGCTCCACCTGAATCCGCGTATTCATCTCCATAAAATAGAACTGACCATCTCTTTCCAGAAGAAATTCAATGGTTCCTGCATTGGTATAGCCTGCCGCCTTTGCCGCCTGCACTGCCGCCTGTCCCATTCTACTGCGAAGTTCCTCATCAATCACCGCAGACGGTGACTCCTCAATCATCTTCTGATGATTTCTCTGAATCGAACAGTCACGCTCTCCCAAATGGATTGCGTTCCCGTAACAATCTGCCAGAATCTGAAATTCAATATGACGTGGATTTCTCACAAATCGCTCAAGATACATCGTTCCATCTCCGAATGCCATCTGTGCTTCTTTCTGAGCCGTCTGAAAGCTTGCTGCAAATGTCTCGCGGGTTTCTGCCACACGCATTCCCTTGCCGCCGCCTCCAAGCGCCGCCTTGATCATTACCGGATAACCGATCTCCTCTGCAATTTCAGCGCCATGTGAAACGTCTCTTACTGCTTCCTTACTTCCCGGAATGACCGGAACACCCGCTTCTATCATTGTTCTCCGAGCCTGTGCTTTATTCCCCATCTTTTGAATCACTTCAGAGGAAGGACCGATAAACGTAATGTTGCATTTCTCACACAGTTCCACAAATTTACTGTTCTCCGATAAAAATCCAAATCCTGGATGAATGGCATCTGCCCCGGATACTAAGGTGGCACTGATGATCTGCTCCATATTCAGATAGCTTTCCGAAGATTGTGCCGGTCCGATACAGATTGCTTCATCTGCAAGCTGTGTATGAAGCGCCTCCTCATCTGCCTGCGAATACACTGCAACTGTCTCAATTCCCATCTCCCGACATGCCCTTATAATACGCACCGCGATTTCTCCGCGGTTCGCGACTAATACTTTCTTTATCATAGTTCCACCCTTTTTCCTATCCTACCATAAACGTCAGCTCTGCAGTCGCTGCGATTTTCCCATTCACACTTGCGACTGCCTCACCAATTCCAAGCGGTCCTTTCTGTCTGATGATTTTTGTTTCCAGTTTCAATTGATCTCCCGGAATCACTTTCTCACGAAAGCGACATTTCTGGATTCCTCCGAAATAAGCTGTTTTGCCTTGATTTTCCTCCATGCTCAAAATGGCTACAGCTCCGACCTGCGCCAGTGCCTCCACGATCAATACCCCCGGCATCACCGGTTCTTGTGGGAAATGTCCTTTAAAAAATTCCTCCCGATAACTCACACATTTATATCCGACCGCATATTTCCCCGGCTCATAATCTTCTATGTAATCAATCAGAAGAAATGGATGGCGATGTGGAATAATCGCTTCTATTTCCTTTACATTCAATCGTTTCATCTCTCTACTTCCCTTCTACAATTCGAAACAACGGTTGTCCGTAAGAAACCGCCTCTCCATTTGCCACATAGATTTCTGCCACAGTACCTGCAAAATCGCTTTCAATGTCATTCATCAGCTTCATCGCCTCCACGATTGCAAGCATCTGCCCTTTCTGAACAATATCGCCCACTTTCACATAAGGCGCTTCTCCCTCTGCCGGAGCTTCATAAAATGTTCCGACAAGCGGTGAGGTCACAATCGTTCCTTCTGGTTTCTCCTGAACTCCCTCGCAGTTCTGTTCCAGATTCTCTTGCTTCTTTTCTTTCTGCGAATCCAATCTGCTTGCCTCTTCCTCTAACATTTTCTTCCCGGAAGTTGCATTTCCAGAGAAACTGATCTGACTTTCCATATCTCCTTCTGCAGTTATACCGGTATGGCATCCAGTCCTTCTTTCTCCTTTTCTAAGAGAGAGCTTCACTCCCTTTTCTTCATACTTAAACTGTGTCAGTTCCGATACAGACACCGCCTGAATCAGCTGTATTAACTGTTCTGTTTCCATTTCTTGTACCTCTTTTCCCAATGACTTTCTGAAAGCGAATCCAATCGTACTAATGATACTTTCTGATCAGAAGTGTTGCATTATGTCCGCCAAATCCAAGCGAGTTACTCATCGCACAGCACACTTCCTGTCTGACAGGCGCACCGAGCACATAATCAAGTGTGCACTCTTGATCTGCCTCCGTAGTTCCCACAGTCTGATGGATAAACCCTTCTTCTATGGATTTGACACAAGTAATAAATTCCACAGCGCCTGCCGCTCCGAGCAGATGACCGATCATCGATTTTGTAGAATTGATCTTAAGTTTATGTGCTGCCTCTCCAAATGCAGCGATCACTGCCCTTGTTTCAAACAAGTCATTGTGGTGGGTGCTTGTTCCATGTGCATTGATATAATCCACCTCTTCCGGCGCAATTCCTGCCTCCTCCATCGCAAGCTGCATTGCCTTTTGGGCGCCGCTTCCATCTTCCGCCGGAGAAGTGATATGAAATGCATCGGCAGTACAGCCATATCCGATGACTTCTGCGTAGATTCTCGCTCCTCTTGCCTTTGCGTGTTCTAATTCTTCAAGCACAACAATGCCCGCTCCTTCTCCGAGTACGAATCCGCTCCGTTCCTTGTCAAACGGGATGGAGGCACGAAGTGGATCTTCTGTTGTTGTCAATGCAGTCAATGCCGTAAACCCTGCAACTCCGGTCGGACAGATGCAGCTCTCACTTCCACCTGCAAACATCACATCTGCATCGCCATACTGGATTGCCCGGAACGCATCTCCAATCGAATTGGTTCCAGATGCACAGGCTGTAACAACACTTGTACATTTTCCCTTAGCTCCAGTGTGAATCGACACGTTTCCTGCTGCCATATTGGAGATCATCAATGGCACCATGAGCGGATTGACTCTTGCCGGCCCTTTTTCCAGTATCTTTTCATACTCTTTCTCGACTGTGGCAAGACTTCCGATCCCAGATCCTACGATAACTCCTACCCGATACGGATCCTCTTTTTCCATCTCAAGTCCGGCATCGGCACAGGCCTCTTTTGCCGCCGCCACTGCATACTGGGAAAATAATTCCATTCGTTTTGCTGCTTTAAAATCCATATGTTCTTTTGCGGAAAACCCTTTCACTTCCGCCGCAATCTTTACTTTATACTCAGCTGTATCAAACTTTGTGATCGGCCCGATCCCGACTTTCCCCTCTTTGATTCCATTCCAGAATGTTTCCACATTATTGCCGATCGGAGTCACTGCTCCTAATCCTGTCACAACTACTCTTCTTTTCATGTCGTTCTCCCTCATTTTCTACATTGCCATTCCGCCGTCCACACAGAGTACCTGCCCGGTAATATATGCCGCTTCTTCTGTAGCAAGAAATACTGCCGCATGTGCAATATCTTCCACTGTCCCGAAATGCCCCATCGGAATCTGTGTCACCACCGTTTCTCTTACGCGATCGGAAAGTTTTTCTGTCATATCTGTTGCAATAAATCCAGGTGCAATTGCATTCACTGTAATATTTTTTGCCGCTAGCTCCCGCGCTGCCGCTTTTGTCAGCCCAATCACGCCTGCTTTTGACGCAGAATAATTTGTCTGCCCTGCATTTCCCATTACACCGGAAACAGAGGACAGATTGATAATCCTTCCACTTCTCTGCCGGATCATCTGTCTTGCCGCAAATCTCATACAGTGAAAGCTTCCTTTCAGATTTGTATCCACCACACTGTCAAAATCATCCTCAGACAGCTTCATCAACAATCCATCTTTCGTAATTCCCGCATTATTTACAAGAATATCCAGCCTTCCAAACTGTTCGATCACCTTTTTGAAAAATGCTTCGCATGCCTGAAAGTCAGATACATCGCACTGCATGATGGCTGCTTCATTTCCTTCTTCTTCGATACACTTCTGTACTTCCTGCGCTCGCTCTTCCGATCCGTTATAGTTGATCACAACCATTGCTCCTTTTCGGGCAAGTTCCAGAGCGATTGCACGTCCAATCCCACGAGAAGCTCCAGTCACAACCGCAACTTTTCCCGCAAAAATTTCTTTCTGTCTGTTTCTTTCCTGATTTTGTTCTTCTTTTCTATCCATCTTTTTTCGTACCAGAGAATGCTATCCTCTCTGCTTCCTTTCTGTCAGATTCTGCCGGGCGCTTTCCTTCCCATTAAAGTTCTCCACATAGATTTACTGCCGAAGCTACTTTATCCACATCTTCAATGCAACTAATGTTCATAACCGTGACCGTTCGATTGATCTTCTTTAAAAAGCCTGCCAGTGTCTTTCCCGGACCAATCTCTATAAATGTATCTACACCATCTTCGATCATCCGCTCCATACTCTGCTGCCATCTGACAGAGGCCGCCACTTGCTCCTTCAGCAGTTCTTTTGTCTTACAAATATCTGTGATCGGTTCTGCTGTCACATTTGTCACATATGGAAGTTCCAGCTCATGGAAGTGGATCTGATCAAGCACCTCAGACAGTTTTTCTCCTGCCTCTTTTAACATCGGCGAATGAAATGGACCACTCACATTTAGCGGAAGTACTCTCTTGGCACCACACTCCAATAGCTTTTCTTTTGCCGCATCCACACTGTCCGTTTCCCCGGTGATCACCACTTGTCCCGGGCAATTATAGTTTGCGACCGTCACTCCCTTGATCTCCTCTGTTACTTTCTCGATCTGCTCTGCAGAAAGTCCTAGAACTGCTGCCATTGCACCAACTCCCGTCGGCACTGCCTCTTCCATAAGTACTCCTCTTTTTCGTACTGCCCAGACTGCGTCCAGATCAGACATTCCGCCTGCTACTGCGATAGCACAGTATTCCCCTAGACTTAAACCCGCCGTTACATCTGCACGAACACCCTTTTCTTCCAAGGTCCTTGCCATCGCAAGACAAGTGGTCACAAGTGCTGCCTGTGTGTAAGCTGTCTGGTCTAATTTATCATTCTCATCAAAACAAAGAGTTCTGATGTCTATTTCCATTTCTTCTTTTAGCCTCTTAGATGCAGCATCATAAATTTCTGCTGCCCTCTGGCTTTGTTCATAAAAATCTTTTCCCATACCAGTCTTCTGTGCACCCTGTCCCGGGAAAATAAATGCTATTTTACTCATAAAGCTTCGCCCCTTTCAGACACGCTTCCGCCTCGCTCATCAGTTTTTGAATCAATTCCCGACAGCTGAATTCCTCTTTGACAAGACCTGCACTTAATCCTGCCATCAGACTGCCATTGACTACATCTCCTTCCACGACTGCCTTTCTCAGCGCTCCAAGCGTAAGCTTTTCTAATTCTTCAAAAGAAGCTCCTTCTTTTTCCAGCCGAAGGTATTCTTTTGTCATCTGATTTCTCAGTACACGGATTGGATGTCCGGTACTTCTTCCTGTTACTTTTGAATCAATATCTTTCGCTTTGATAATACATTTCTTATAATTCTCGTGCACCACCGACTCCTTTGTCACGACAAAGTGTGTGCCAACCTGCACTGCGGATGCCCCCAGCATCAAGGATGCTGCAACCCCGCGCCCATCTGCAATTCCTCCCGCTGCAATGACTGGGATGGATACTGCATCGGCAATCTGAGGAACGAGAACCATCGTCGTGTTTTCTCCGATATGTCCCCCCGCCTCAGAACCTTCTGCCACAACCGCATCTGCGCCGCACCGTTCCATTCTCTTTGCCAACGCGACGGATGCCACAACTGGAATAACTTTGATGCCCGCATCCTTCCACAGTTTCATATATTTTTCCGGATTTCCTGCGCCGGTCGTCACAACCTTCACACCTTCTTCCGCCACGACTTTCGCTACTTCATCGGCATATGGACTCATCAGCATAATGTTGACTCCAAACGGCTTCTCTGTTCGCTCTTTCACCTTCCTGATCTGCTCCCGCACCCATTCTCCCGGCGCGCTCGCTGCTCCGATCAATCCCAGACCTCCGGCTTCGGATACAGCGGCTGCAAGATGATGCTCTGCAACCCATGCCATTCCTCCCTGAAGAATCGGATATTCAATTTCAAGTAGTTTTGTCACATCTGTTCTCATACGGACACCTTTCCTTTTCCTGTCTTTTTTATTTCTCTAAGTATGCAACAACTGCTCCGATTGTTGTCAGCTGTTCTAAATCCTCTGTCGGAATCTCTCTTCCAAATTCTTCCTCAAAAGCCATAACCATCTCAAATAAGTCAAGGGAATCTGCTCCCAGATCTTCCTTAAAAGATGACTCTGCAGTCAATGTACTTACATCTGCTCCTAATGAATCTGCTACAATTTCTTTTACCTTTTCTAACATAGTGAATATTCTCCTTTTTCTCTTACATGCAGATGGTCTGCATGCGTTTTTCATTTTTTCATTTTATTTGTAATCCGGCAGAAACATCTTTCATTTCTCCGGGAATTACCCTTTTTATTACCACTCAATCAATGTGGCTCCCCAGGAAAGTCCTGCTCCAAACCCTGCCAGCACAATCTTCTGTCCTTTTTTCAGTACACCTGATTGCTTCAGCTCAGCAAGCAGGATTGGAATACTTGCCGAGGAAGTATTTCCATACTCCTGAAGGTTCATTGGGAATTTTTCTACTGTAAGTCCAAGCCTCCTTGCAACTGCCTCTACAATTCTCTGATTCGCCTGATGCAGGATAAAATAATCGATATCTTCCGGTGCAAGCCCCTCCTTCTCTAACAATTCACTGATACATAGAGGCACTTGTCGGACCGCAAATTTAAATACCGCCTGTCCATCCATATGAATATAGTCTGCTCTACTGCCACAGGAGAGTGCCTCCCCCTGTGCCCCGTTTGAATGGAATACCATCGACGGAAAATCGCCCTCTTCTGCCTGAAGTATAGCGGCTCCTGCTCCGTCACCGAACAAAATACAAGTACTCCTGTCTGTCCAATCCACAAGCTTAGACAAACTCTCGGTTCCTATAACAAGTGCGCATTTTGCAAGTCCCGCTGCAATATAAGTCTGCGCAGTATTGTAAGCAAATAGAAATCCTGTACATGCTGCATTTAGATCAAAACAGACTGCATGTTTCGCGCCAAGTTTCTTCTGCACCTCACATGCGGTACACGGAAGGACTACATTCGAAGAAATCGTCGCTACAATGATCAGATCAATTTCCTCTGCATGGATCTTTGCATCTTCCAGCGCCCTCTCGGAAGCTTTCCATGCCATCGTGACCGTTGTCTCTTCTTCTGATATAATATGTCGTCTTGCGATCCCGGTCCGTTCCCGAATCCATGAATCACTCGTATCCACAAACTTCTCTAAATCATAATTGTCATAATAGTTCTCCGGCACATACGAGCCGGTTCCTGTCACTCTTCCTACCATTGTTTTACTTTTTCTTTCTTATTATTTTGTTTTAAAATATTTTGATATTCAAAGTATATCACAATAATCAATTTTGTCAACATTTTTTTATTTTTCTCTTGCTTTTTCATTTTCCATATGATAAAATACATTTTGTTAGCGGAAATGTCGGAATGGCAGACGAGCTAGATTCAGGTTCTAGTGTGGGTTACCACGTGTGGGTTCAAGTCCCATTTTCCGCATACATTTGAACAGAGACAAAATCATTAGGGCACTTTCCTTCTGGAAGGTGCCCTAATGATTTTGTCTCTCAAATTTTCACCTTAAAACGGCATGCCTTTTTGGCTATGCCGTTTTTTCTTTCCTCTTTCCTTTCAGCTGTACAGCCAATCCGACAATCAGTATCAGTGGAAATACAGTCGCAGCAAACAATCCCACTTTGAGATTCCCGCCAAACATATTAGAAATATTTCCTACCATTGCAGGACTGATCGTAGCGCCTAAATCTCCTGCCAGAGCTAAAAATGCAAACATTGCCGTGCCACCCCTTGGACACTTCTGTGACGAAATACTGATCGTTCCCGGCCACATAATTCCAACCGAAAGTCCGCAAAGGGCACAGCCTGCCAATCCGATCATTGGTGTTGAAGACAGAGATGCCATCAAATAGCATATTACGCATAACACACCACATACCAACATTGTTTTAGTCAAGTCCAGCTTCTCGCTCATTTTTCCATATACTATTCGGGATATTCCCATAAATACCGCAAACAGGCAAGGCCCCGCCAAATCACCAACCGTTTTAGAAACACCCATCGCAGATTCTGTAAACGAAGATGCCCATTGAGCCATAGACGCTTCAGATGCACCGGAACATACCATAAGCAATATCATCAACCAGAACAACGGCAATCTAAGCAATTGGCTGATCCGCATACTCTTTCCATCTTCCACTAAACGTTCCATCGGACAAGAGATGAAATTGAATGCATTATATAACGGCACCACTGCCCAAATCATTGTAAGTATCTTCCAATTTTCTACACCAAATACTGTAAAAAAGAGGGTGGAACCTAAAATCACGCCTACAGCCCCCCAACAATAAAAGGAGTGTAGTAAACTCATCATCCCATCTTTGTTTTCAAAAGGACAAGCTTCCACAATCGGACTTACTAATACTTCAATAAGACCACTGCCCATAGCATAAAGGATGACTGCAATCAGAATACCCGCAAAGGAAACAGGAAGCAGTTCAGGCAGAATAGCCATTGAAACAAGCCCTGCTGCGGATAACACCTGAGACGAAACTACACAGGTACGGTATCCTATTTTGTCAACAAATTTTGTAGCAGCAAGATCAATCAGTAATTGTGTGAGATAGAATACCATCGGAATCAACGCAATCTTTTCAAATCCAATTCCATAAGTGTTCTTAAACGTCAAAAATAACAGTGGAGTGAAATTGGCAGATATCGCTTGGGTAACAAAACCGAGGTAGCAAGCTATAAGTGTTTTTTTGTAGTTTTTTTGTTTTGTCATAACTGCTCCTTTAAAATGAATGTAATATTATAGTCGGATTGCATTATATCATCATATCCAATCAAAACAAAGGCACAAAAGACCCAAATAAAAGCACTATTTACCCAAAGCACGATATTGTCCCGGTGTATACCCATAGGTTTTCCGAAACTGACGGCTAAAGTAGTGTACCGAATTAAAACCACAGGAATAACTGATTTCTTGAAGAGACCGCGTTGTATCTTTTATAAGTCTGTGTGCAACTTGAAGTCGATGCTGAATCAACGCATCCACTGGAGAACATCCTACATGTGCGTTAAAGCAACGTCCCGCTTCGCTGCGGCTGATATTGGCAGATCGGGTAATCTCTTCCAGTGTGACGGCTTCTGCATAATGCTCCCGGATATACGAGAGCATCTTTTGGATGCGTATTTGAGTATTGATTTGGATGCGTGTATTTTCTGTTTTAGGTAATTCATCAAAATTCGAAAAGATGCATTGAAATATACTGCTAAGTTCGCGTTGCACAGCCATTTCGTAACATTGCCCTTGTTCAGACATCAGACCGTAAACATTTTTAACCAACTGATTCACTTCATTGTGCCAACTATTTTTTTGATTAAACACAATAAAAGGCAAAGCATCACAGTTCGCGACAGGTTGAATATATTTTTGATAAATATCACTAGTTTCAGATGCGATTAAAGCACCCGAAAAGACAATATTCGGCATCGGATCAGGAATATCGCCAGATAACTGCTTGATTCCATGTAGGATATTTCCATTAACCAATATACTGTCACCTGCTTTCAGTATCACATGATGTTGCCCAACTTGAAAGTCCAGCACACCACTTACCGCAGTGGCAATTTCAAAATCAGGATGCCAATGTAAAGGTCCTGCCCAGTTGGGAAGCGCAGCAAGTTCATCACAAAAATATGTAATAGGAAATTTTTCAACATCATGGGGAATTTGTTCTCTCAGTTGATAATCAAGTATGATCGCCATAGTTTATCGCTCCAATTCTATTTATTTCCGATTGTACACAGATAGAGAGGACACACCCTCTTTCGTAATCCAGTATGTCCTCTCTATTATAAGAGAAACTCTTCTCCAAAAGTCAAGCAGTTTTCTTTCCTTATACATGGATTTCTCTAGCGCAAAGAAACAGGCACTTAAGATTGTGGGAAGAAATCTTAAGTGCCCCAAGTTTTTTCATATTTTATTTTACAGAAATGCTGTTCTCTTTTTGACCTACATTTGTGCTTACTCTATTCTTCCCAGTAAATTCTTCTCTGTCGCTCATCCAAGCCTTCCACAAATCTTCGATTAAAAATGAGAAATTCTTCGAGATCCATCAAAATATGGTATAACTTTGCCCGACTCTCAAAATCATCCGTTGTCTTTGGCAATTCATAGTAATGAATTTCATCAAATAATTCATGTAATTTCTCGATCTGTGGAGTAGGATCATTTTTCTCTGTCACAAATGGTCGCAGATAGGAGATGTAATCCGCAACGATATCTGCTTCTTTCGGGATATAACGAATCTTTTTCATCTCATAATGCAGGTTGTGCAACACATTACATTGCTTTGTACGCATTTCAAAATAGTCGATGTAATATCCCGGATGAGACTGAAATGTATTGTTCTGGTATTCATATGCGGCTTCTACATGGTATTCCAATTTCTTCTCCAACGCGATAATATCATCCCACACATTCTCATCCATCGGAATGTTCCGGAGATATTTCTCCAACTCTTCCATAATCTGCTGAAGCTTTCTCTCTACATACCGCATATCTTCCACAAGACTTCTCTGCTGCGCATTATTATAATGAAACAGATTCAACACCGCTGCAAATCCAATCCCGATCAGTACAAGAAGAAATTCATTGAGAATAAATTCCAGACTGAAATCGTGTGTCATCAAAAAATGAGTTCCCGTTACTGCATTGACCGAGATCGTCGCTTTCAATCCCGTCCATTCTGAGAACACAACCAGAAGAAATATAAACAATCCGTATGCCAGCCACTCACTGTTCATATGCTGGAAAAAGGTCCACGCAACAATCACCGACAACAAAAAAGTAATGACCCGATACATCGAAAGCTTCAGTGTATCCCATTTCGTCGGTACAATTGAAAGCAGTGTAATAATCCCTGCCGTCGTTGCATACTCCAGATTCAGTGCCATTGCAATAGAAATCGCCCCACAGCTTCCAACTGCAATCTTCGCTGCTTGAAAAATAATCTTTCCAATCTTAATCTTGTATTCTTTATCCACTCGTTCTCTCCATTTCTTTGTAATTTCTTTATATTATTTTAGCAGTAAGCATCAAAAATTACAAAGATTTTTTCTCTTTTCGTCTCCTTTTATAAGCACATTTGTAAACCTATTTTCCGTTCTTCCTGCAATCACCTTGCTTTATCTTCTATCTGTCCGCTCAATCATATCTCCGTATACCGGTGTAGGCATCCCAAATCCTCCGGAGACATCCATGATCTGCCCTGTTGTATAGGCTGCATCATCACTCGCAAAATAGACAACCGCCGCTGCAATTTCTTCTGGTTCTCCCATCCTCCGGATCGGAGTGTGTTTTAGGAAGAACTCACGGAAATCATCTGACAGATTATCTTTGACCGCATCTGTTGCCGTCATTCCCGGAAGCACTGCATTACAGCGGATGTTATCTCTTGCCGCCTGCACTGCGATCAACTTTGTCATATAATTAATTGCCGCTTTGCTCGTTCCATAAGCAATCTGCGAGATATCCGGACGAAGTCCTCCGATGGAAGAAATATTGATAATACTTCCACCGCCCTGCTTTGCCATATGTGGGATCACTGCCTGTACCGGAAGAAATACACTCGCCAGATTCATATCCAATGTTCCAATAAATTCCTCGTATTCTGTACTTTTGATATCCAAATCTTTCTTCGGATTGGATGTTCCGAAATTATTGACGAGAACATCAATCTTTCCTTCCTGGCGGATCACTTCCTCTACCATTGTGCGATAGCTATCCTTGTCGGAAGCATCGTTAAATACCGTCTTCACTGTATAACCCTGCTCATTTAACTCTTGTGCACGCGCCTCTGCACGCTCCATATTTCTCGCTGCCATATAGACAACCGCTCCTTCTTTTGCACATCTAACTGCACAAGCCAGTCCAATTCCTCTTGTAGAAGCTGTGATCAGTACAACTTTTCCTTTTAAACGCATGTGAAAAATACCTCCTTTATCTTTTTTCTACCATAACGCATTTCGTTGAAAATAGCAATGCCGATGCACGGTATCCTCACAGTTTGATCAATCCTGCGTACACTGGATTTCCACATATCTCGCCCCGATCTTCTCCCCGAAAAATCTGTCATGCTCCACCAGAAGCATCGTCGGACGATAGGTCTGTATCAGCTCTTCGATCTGTGTTCTGGAAAACAGATCAATAAAATTCAGCGGTTCATCCCAGATATAGAGGTGTGCCTGCTCACAGAGACTTTTTGCAAGCAGTACTTTCTTTTTCTGCCCTCCACTGTAAGATTCGATTGGTTTTTCAAACTGTACCCGAGAAAAATCCAGTTTTCGCAGCAACACTTTCAAAAGTGTTGGATCCACTCCTTCTTTTATTGCAAATTCATCAATCATCCCACAAAGCTGCTCTGCATCCTGAGAAACATAAGATATTTTCAAGCCGGAGGCAACCTCTAATTTGCCCCGATAAGAAATAGCTTCTCCCAGAATCCGCTTTAGCATACTTGATTTTCCACATCCATTTTTCCCTCTTAGAATGACCTGTTCCCCATTTTTCACTTCAAAATTCAGTGGACCTGTCACCTTCTTTTCTCCGTAAAATAGCTCCAGATTTTCTGCCCTGATTACCGTTTCTCTGTGATGTCTGAGTGGAAACAGTTTTAATTCTTCCGCTTTTTCTAGATTTTTCAACAGTTTTTTCTTCTCCTCTACTGCCTTCTGCGCCCGCTGTTCGATCACAAGCGCCCGCTTCATCATCCTCGCCGCCTGATGTCCGATATATCCGCGATCACCCGCACCATTCCCGATCTTACTTTTTTCAATCTGATCCGACCATCCTGCTGTTCTTCCCGCCGCCTTTGTAAGCTTTCCAATCTCTTTTTTCAAACGCTCCTGTTCATCAGCCTCATAAGCATCTTTTCGCTCTTTATTTTCCTGCCACACAGTGAAATTCCCCTGGCAGATCTCAATTCCGTCTTTGTTAATTGCCAGTATGTGATCCACACATCCATCCAGAAAATATCTATCATGGGAAACTAAAAGAAATCCTTTCTTCTTTTTCAGATATGCCATTACAATCTCCCTTGTATCCAGATCCAGATGATTGGTCGGCTCATCTATTAACAGAAATGCATTCTCCTTTGCAAACAGTACTGCCAGCAGTACCTTTGTCTGCTCTCCGTTGCTGAGTGTCTCAAACGGACGGTACAACACTTCTGCATCGGTATCCATCAAAGATAATTCTCTGCAGATCCTCCAAAGTTCATACAACGGATCCACTTCCTCCACAATATCAATCGTCATCTTCTCCTGATTTTCTACCGAAAATGGAAAATATTCAAAAGTCACTGCACTTGTGATTGTGCCTCGGTATTCATAAATCCCTTCCAATAATTTTAAAAGCGTGGTCTTGCCTCTTCCATTTCTTCCGATCAGACCAAGTTTCCAGTCCGTATCGATCCGAAACGAAACATGCTCAAAAATATTATCATAGCTTCCTTCATAATAAAATGTTAAGTCATTCACACAAATCTGCGACATCTTTACCCCTCCATCTTTTTGCTGTGCATCTGATGGAAAATCTACTCCTAATAAATCCAACAAAGTTCGTTGCCTTCCTTACAACCTCTCTGTCACATCCCATAGTATTCCGAAGAAAGTTTCTGCGTAATAAAAAAAGACACAGAACGCTTCAAAAACTTTCTGCATCTTCAAACATCCCACTCCTGCTCATCTGCGGTTATGAGCATACTGCTTATGTTCTCTTGTTATTATATCTCTGCGCTACAGCTTGTGCCGCAACATAATAAGACTGCGAAAGATTTTCCTGCAAATGCACAAACATACAAAATACAATCTGCCCATCCAACGATTCTTGGCAGACTATTTTTCCTTCTTGTGCCTGTTTAGTTTTTACTATTTGCAAGAAATACTGCTCATCTTTCCAGCTCCTATCCTCTTCTTATTGATTCCGAGAAACTATTTCTTCTGAATCTATCCACACTTTATCACAATTTTTCAAAGGTTGTCAACACGAAAATGTTTGTATCCCCCTTCGCAATCAGTTATACTGAAAGCAACTAACAGACTGAATATAGAGGAGGACTTATGTTGAATATAAAAGAATTGAAAAAAACAGATTTACATTGTCACCTGGACGGATCCCTTTCCGCCACTACACTTTCCCATTTTTTGCATCGTACACCAGATTTTTCCGAACTTTCGGTAGATGATTCCTGCACTTCCCTCACGGAGTATTTAAAGAAATTCGATCTCCCGCTGCACTGTCTTCAGACAAAAGCGAACTTAGAACTGGCTGCATACACATTCTTAAAAGAACTTACCGCAGACCAGATGAAATACATCGAAGTTCGATTTGCCCCTACACTCTCCACGCAGGATGGTCTCTCCTGTGAAGACGTGATTGAGAGTGTCCTGCGGGGACTGGAAAAAGGAAAATCTGAGACAGGAATTGATTATAATGTGATCACCTGTGCAATGCGCCATTTTGCGCCAGAACAGAATATGCAGCTCCTTGACAGTATGGAAAAATATGTCGGACACGGTGTCTGCGCGCTTGACCTTGCCGGAGATGAGTCAAAGTTTCCAAATCCTCTTTTTCATGAACTCTTTGAGGAGGCAAGACACCGAAAGATTCCTTTTGTCATCCATTCTGGTGAGACTGGCAATGTGGAAAATGTCCGCACAGCCATGGAGTACGGCGCAGCCCGCATCGGCCATGGTCTTGCACTGATTCAAGATCCGGACCTGATGCAGGAGATTGCCCGAAGAGGAATCGGAATCGAAATGTGCCCGACAAGCAATCTCCAGACACATGCTATCGACAGCTGGAACAATTACCCACTCGATACCTTCTTACATGCAGGCGTCAAAGTCAGTGTCAACACCGACAACCGCACCGTCAGCAACACAACGATGGCCCATGAATTAGAGCGCATTCAGAAATTATATGGAAGTGATGATATCATCCGCCAGGTTATAAAGAATGCAGAAGAGACTGCTTTCAAAAACCTCTAACAATTACACCAAAATACAAGGAGGAATTGACCCAAACGAGCCAATTCCTCCTTGTGCAATTTAATCTCTTTTCTATATAAATAATTCTTTCTTATCTGTCAATAAACTGCCTTCTATATTTTTTCAGTCCACTCTCAATTTTCTCCAGTTTAGGCATTCTCCACTCCCAGTTTGGACTCCCCACCGTTCCTGGCGTGTTCAGATGTGCCTCTTTTCCCATTCCAAGAATATCCGCAAGCGGAATGATCGCATACTCCGCCCTGCTCTTTAACGTGTAGGTGAGCAGACGTTCTTTCACGGATCCCTGCCGAATACCTTCTCTTGATAGGAAACGGCGCACTTTTCGTTTCTCTGCCACAGACAGATCACCATACCATTCCATCAGCGTATCATTGTCATGGGTTCCGGTGTAGATGATCATATTTTCCACATCGTCAAAACTGTCTTTTGCATATTTTCCTGAAGTGTCGATGGAGAACATCAGGATCTTCATTCCTTTTAAGTGATAGTGTTCCTTTAATTCCAACACCTCCGGCCGAAGATCCCCGAGATCTTCCGCCACCAGATTCACTCCCGGGATCTGCTCCAGAAGGGTGTCGATCACTTCATATCCCGGCGCCAGGATCCACTCTCCCTCAACAGCTGTCGGACAGGACGCCGGAATTTTCCAAAATGTATCAAACGCACGGAAATGATCGATACGGATAATGTCAAACAGACGATTGCTATACCCGATCCGATCCACCCAGAACTGATAGTTCTGCTTTTTCAGATACTCCCAGTCATAGATTGGATTCCCCCATCTCTGTCCGGTCGCGCTGAAATAATCCGGCGGCACGCCCGCGATAAAGATCGGTCTTCCATCTGTGTCGAGAAGAAAGTTTTTCTTTCCCGCCCACACATCGACAGAATCCACCCCGACATAGAACGGCACGTCCCCCATAATGCGGATCCCATTTGCATTTGCAGCATTCTTCATTTCCATCCACTGGCAGTAAAACAGATACTGCAAGAAGATCTGATAGTCTGCCTCTTCTCTGACCGCTTTCGCAACTTCCGTTTTGTGTTCCGGCCAGTTTTTATGTTCCGGCTTCCAGTCATTCCAGCAGAGTCCTCCGTTTGCTTTCTTAAATGCACGGAACAGTCCGTATTCCTGCACCCATTTCTGTGCAGCAAACGTCTGATACTCCTCTGTCTGGTCCAATCCTTTTTCGATAAATGCCTGAAATGCCTCCCGCAGATACGTTTCTTTCCACGTCCGCACCTGCTCATACTGCACCCTCGTACTTCCTGCAAGCTCTGATACCGGAAGTTCTTTTAAAAGCTTCTGTTCCCACAATTTTTCGAGACTGATGTATATCTCATCCCCGGCGCAAGAAGAGTACGGCTGATACGGAGAATTTCCGTAGCCAACCGGATTGAGCGGCAAAATTTGCCATATTTTCACACCGGATGCACTCAGATATCCGATAAATTTTTCTGTCTCTTTTCCCAGTTCTCCGACTCCCGTGTGTGACGGGAGCGAAGATACGGGCATCAATATCCCTGTTTCTCTCATGTTCGTTTCCTCTTATGATAATTGCCAGATATCTCTGTTGTACTCAGCGATTGTACGATCTGCGGAGAAATACCCTGCCTTTGCGATGTTGACAAGCGCTTTCTTTGCCCACGCGGTCTGATCCTCATAATCTGCGAGCATTTCTTCTTTCTTCTGAATATATTCTCTGATATCCAGAAGCGCCATGAACCAGTCTTTGGACACGATTTCTTTGTAGAGTCTTCCAAGGTTCACCGGATCTCCAATCTGAATCATCTCCTTGCTGATAATGAAGTCCACAAGCTCTTCTACGGTGGTATCACTCTCATAAATCTCTCTCGAGCAATAAGAAGCATCCTCATAAAGTTTGATGACTTCCTCCGATTTCTTTCCAAAAATATAGATATTCTCATCGCCGACAAGCTCGTGGATTTCCACATTTGCCCCGTCTTCCGTTCCAAGTGTGACTGCGCCATTTAACATAAACTTCATATTTCCGGTTCCGGATGCTTCCTTGGATGCAAGGGAAATCTGCTCAGAAATATCACATGCCGGAATCAATTTTTCTGCCTTTGTCACGTTATAATTCTCTACCATGACAATCTTCATATGTTTGCTCACGATCGGATCATTTTCAATCAGCTGCTGCAGACAGAGGATCAGATGGATAATATCTTTTGCGATTGTGTAAGCCGGCGCTGCCTTTGCTCCGAAGATCATTGTGATCGGACGTTTCGGAAGATTCCCTTTTTTGATCTCTTTGTATTTATAGATTGCATAGAGTGCATTCATCTGCTGTCTCTTGTACTCATGCAGACGTTTGATCTGAATGTCAAATACAGAATTGGTGTCAATCTCCACATGCTGTGTCCGCTTCAAATAATCCGCAAGCTCCTGTTTGGAGTGCATTTTGATCTCTCTTAACGTTTTCAGCACCTGCTCGTCATCTTTGTATGCAAGCAATTTCTCCAGATGCTTGGCATCTTCCATATATTCCGATCCGATCAGTTCTTTCAGATAGGCAGCCAGTTCTGGATTACAGTGCACGAGCCATCTTCGGAAGGTAATCCCATTTGTCTTATTATTGAATTTCTCCGGATAAATGTCATAGAACGGTTTCAGTTCCGATTCTTCCAAAATCTGTGTGTGAAGCGCTGCAACCCCATTGACTGCATATCCAAAATGAATATCGATGTGTGCCATATGTACACGGTCCATCTCATCGATGATATACACACGCTCGTCATGGTAATCTCTTCTGACACGCGCATCCAGTTCCCGGATGATCGGCATCAGATGCGGCACTACTTTTTCAAGATAAGCCACTGGCCATTTTTCCAATGCCTCTGCAAGGATCGTATGGTTTGTGTATGCACATGTCTTTCTCACAACATCAATGGCGGTATCCATATTAAATCCTCTCTGCATCAAAAGACGAATCAGTTCTGGGATCACCATTGTCGGATGGGTATCGTTGATCTGCACTGCCACATGCTCATGCAATCTGTAAAGGTCATATCCATGTTCCTCTGCCTCTTTTAAAATCAGCTGCGCGGCATTGCTCACCATAAAATACTGCTGATAGATGCGGAGTAACTGTCCTGCCTCATCGCTGTCGTCCGGATAGAGGAACAGTGTCAGGTTTCTCGGGATATCTGTCTTATCAAAATCGATTCCGTCCCGGATAATGGATTCGTCTACCGTATCTACATCGAACAGGTGTAGACGATTGCATCCATTTTTATATCCCGGCACGTCGATATCGTACATCGTGGAAGTCAGCGTAAAGTCTTTAAACGGCACTTCAAACTGCACGTCTGTCTTTGTGAGCCAGCTAAGATCTGTGATCCATGGATTTTTCTCTTCCTTCTGCTTATGATCTGCAAACGTCTGACGGAACAGCCCGTCGTGGTAGTTCAGACCAACACCGTCTCCATTCAATCCGAGTGTGGCAATCGAATCTAAAAAACATGCTGCAAGACGTCCCAAGCCCCCATTTCCGAGAGAAGGCTCCTGCTCGATCTCCTCGATCTCCGTGATCTGATGTCCATGCTTTTCTAACACTTCTTTTGTCTCCTCAAACAATCCGAGGTTGATCAGGTTATTTGACAGCAATTTCCCAATCAGAAATTCTGCTGAAATATAATAAAGCTTCTTCTTTCCTTCATTTCGCTTTGCACCTTTCATCTTCTCCTTCGTGAGAATAAAAAGTGCTGTATAGATTTCTTTGTTCGATGCTTCTTTGATTGTTTTTTGATAGCGTTCCTGCAAAATCTGTTCTAATAATTTTTCCATCTGAGCTCTCCTTATCCTTTCTCAATTGCCTCACTACTATTTATTTTTTCACTTCTTCAATAAATTCTTTCATCATCCTTGTAAGTTGTGTGCCCATCGCAACACCTACTTCCTTACAAACTTCTTTGAACTCTTCAGCTACTTCCTTATCGACTTTGTATGTCTTCGGAACTAACCCTGCTTTCTCATCCCACTTATCTTGCGGTCTGTTTTTCTTTTCCTCACTGTTTTGCATGCGCACCTCTCACCTCCCTACAAGTATATAATATCATATACGTATACGTATATCAACATTTTTCTCTGATCATCAAATTATTTTCAGGATACTGAATAAAAATAAAAAAGCACTTGAAAGCTTAATAAAAAATCAGCTTTCAAGTGCTTTTTAGGCTGCGGATGACAGGAATCGAACCTGCACGGTCTCCCACTAGATCCTAAGTCTAGCGCGTCTGCCAGTTCCGCCACATCCGCATATCTGATTTATCGGAATATCTCCCGAAGAATAAATATGAACAAGCTTACGCTTGTCCATTTAGTGAAGCATCGGGGATTCGAACCCCGGACAACTTGATTAAAAGTCAAGTGCTCTACCGACTGAGCTAATGCTCCATAATAATTACTGGGCTAGTTGGATTCGAACCAACGAATGCAGGAGTCAAAGTCCTGTGCCTTACCGCTTGGCGATAGCCCATCATGCATCGCCTAAAAATAGGCAAAAAATAAGGGTGGATAGTGGGACTCGAACCCACGATATCCAGAACCACAATCTGGCGCGCTAACCAACTGCACCATACCCACCACAAAGCGTGCTTGAAGGGATTCGAACCCCTGACCCACGGCTTAGAAGGCCGTTGCTCTATCCAACTGAGCTACAAACACACATTTGATTTCCTGTTCCCAAATCCTCTAAAAGGCTTTAGGAAAGCGGGTGATGGGAATCGAACCCACGTATCTAGCTTGGAAGGCTAGTGTTCTACCATTGAACTACACCCGCAAAGTCGGGGTGACAGGATTCGAACCTGCGACCTCCTGGTCCCAAACCAGGCGCTCTAGCCAAGCTGAGCCACACCCCGTAGTTGCTATTTTGTGTTTTTGTTTTTGTCTCTGTCCTTAAGACAAGAGTTATTATATTATAGCAACAAACAAAAGTCAACACTTTTTTCTAATTTTTTTTATTTTTTTATTCATTTGGCACTTTATACAAAACATTGCTCAAAATACGCTTTTCCATTGTGATCTATTTCCATAATCATATACCCTGCACGGCGATCTGCCTGCCTTGGATAAGAAAGACTTCCCGGATTGAGCACAGTAAGATTTCCATCTACTTCCAGATGCGGCACATGAGTATGTCCATACATTACAATATCTACCCCTCGTCTTCTTGCCTCTTTTTTCAGTTCTTTCGTTCCCATAGAGACATAGTAAGAGTGCCCATGTGTGATAAACACTCTATACTTTCCTATAAAAAACTCCTGCTCCCTGCTCAGATCTGAAAAGAAATCATTATTTCCCGCAATAATATGTGTCTCACAGTCTGCCAGTGCACAGATGTAGTCTTCTCCCCCCTCTACATCTCCAAGATGGACCAGCATGTCAATCGGTCCCTCTCTGTCCAGAACCTCCTCCAGATTCCGGTGTCTCCCATGCGTATCGCTCACGATCAGTATCTTCATTCTTTCACCTGTCATTTTCTTCGAATATTATTTTAGCGTTTCCTTTTTTCGGAACACGAACCTTTTATTTCTTTGGATCCTAATCTTCCTGCTGCATTTTTTGTTCGATAATCCCTCTCATCAAACGGAGTGCCTTTCCCCTGTGGCTAAGTTCATTCTTCTTTTCCGGGTCCAGTTCTGCAGTTGTACATCCGTATTCTGGAAGATAAAAAATCGGATCATATCCAAATCCATGTTCTCCGGCAATCTCATATCCAATCCGCCCCTCAATAGTACCTCTTACAGTCTCTTTGCTTCCATCTGGAAATACTGCTGCGATTGCACAGACAAATCTTGCTGTGCGCTTCTCATCCGGAACTCCTTCCAAACGCTGCAGCAATAGATTATTTTTAATCTCATAAGAAGTATCTGTTCCTGCATATCTTGCCGAATAGATACCCGGTTCTTTATTCAAATAATCAATTTCCAATCCCGAATCATCTGCCAGCACGATTGCATCTGTCAATTTTGCAATCGCTTCTGCCTTGATCATCGCATTTTCTTCAAATGTGGTTCCATCTTCTACGATATCCACGTCAATCCCAGCCTCTTTCATTGAGGATACCACAATTCCGAGATCCTCTAAAATCATCTGGATTTCTTTCATTTTATCTTGGTTCCCTGTCGCAAATATGATCTTTCTTTCCATGTTCTTTCACCCTGTCCCTTTTTGCAAGCAGGATACAGATCCTTTTCTTTGCACATCCATATCCTGCATTGTCATTCACTTTCTATTTATGTTCTGTCTAAATTTCCGGATATTTCTTCCTTCTCGGCGGCTTTGGACCGAGGAATTGATAAAAGTACGTCTTTAGCATTCCATTGTAAATCTTTCGGTTCTTGTCTGCTTTCCTTCCAAAATACCGTTCCGTTTCCTCATAACTCGTAATCATATATGCCGACCAGCTGTCCAGCTTCTTAAAGCTCTCACCGAATTCTCTATACAGAGCCGGAAGTGCAGACTTTTCCTCAAGTCTCTCTCCATATGGAGGGTTGGTGATGATAAATCCATACTTCTTTGGATGTCTTAAATCCTTTACTGACCGCTCCTGAAAATGAATCAAATGCTCTACGCCTGCCTCTCTCGCATTCTCTCTGGCCGCTTTTACAACTTCCCCATCAATATCATATCCCTGAATATCCACTTCAATATCATCGTCAATCAGGCTATTCGCCTCATCCACCGCCTCGTACCAGAGTTTTCGCGGAATCAAGTTTGTCCACTCCTCCGCCGTGAAAGAGCGATTCATCCCCGGTGCGATATTGGCAGCGATCATCGCCGCCTCAATTGGAAATGTCCCACTTCCACAGAATGGATCTATAAAAATCCTGTCTTTTTTCCACGGTGTCAACAAAATCAAAGCGGCTGCCAATGTCTCTGTAATCGGCGCTTTGCTGGACAACTGACGATATCCTCTCTTATGAAGAGAAACTCCCGAAGTGTCGATTCCTACCGTCACGATATCTTTCATTAAAAATACCCTCACCGGATAAGACGCCCCATTCTCTTCGAACCAGTCAATATGATAATGCTGCTTCATCCGGTTAACCATCGCCTTTTTCATGATAGACTGAATATCTGAAGGACTGAACAATTTACTCTTTACAGAAGCGGCCTTGGCCACCCAAAATTTTCCATCCTCCGGAATATATTTTTCCCACGGGATCTCCTTGGTCCGCTCGAACAATTCATCAAACGTCACTGCTTTGAAACTTCCAACCTTCAGCAGCACTCTCTCCGCGGTCCGCAAAAACACATTCGCCCGGCAAATCGCACTTGCATCCCCGGCAAAAGTCACTCTTCCATCTTCTACATTTATAATCTCATATCCTAAATCTTGTATTTCTCTCTTTAAAACTGCTTCCAGCCCAAAATGGCATGGTGCAATCAGTTCCAGTTTCTCCATCTTCTTCCTCCCGATGTTCTGTATTTCATTTTTATGATACCGCAACTTGTCTGGATGCACAACTATTTTCGCATCAATAAAAAAGCCTCCGGCGGTATTTTCATACTACCAAAGGCTTTCTGTCAGATTCTTTTAAAAGTATTCCTATTTAAGACATTTGAAGTATTACAGCACTGGCTCTTTTCTGCTGATTAGTAATCGCAATTTCCGTAAGAATTTTCGTTGCTCTCTGAATTCTTATTTTTGTTAGATGCTTTGCTGCTGTTTTTTGATGTCATTCGATCCGATGTCTTGTTGCTATTTTTTGATGTCATTCGATCTGAAGCTTTGCTGCTGTTTCCGGAATATCCATCAGAATAAGATGAATAAGATTCACTGTTTTTGGCTTTGTTTGTTGTTTTCGCATTCTTTGCCATTTTAAATTTCCTCCTGCAATTGCTGCTCACTCGTGAATAGTTACATTCTTATTATCCCTGTTCCACAAAAAACTATGCAGCTTCCGGAGGTTTTGCATTTGTAAATTTTGCCAATATTTTGCTTTTTTTCTAATTTAAGCTTGCTTTTTATTACGTATTATATTATACTACTGCTTGTAGGAAGGAAACTTCTTACAACCCCTTATTAATTATTTATACTCCCCTCAAAAGACCGTTGGCTCCCCCAACGGTCTTTTATTTTGCTATTTTAGGCTTATTCTCCCCACTTTTCCCCATTTTTGCTATTTTCAGATTCTTCTCACCGCCTGTGATTTTCTACGATTCGCAGCACAATCCAAATCACAAGAAGAGGAACCAGCACAGGTGCCAACATACTGATCAACCCAGTGAGCAACGAAATTACAAGCACCAAAATCAGCACAATCCCGACACAAACTGCCGCTATCTTCCATCCGGTAATTTTCTTAATCTTTATCTCCGGTGTTCCAAATGGTGCCTCCTGCTCTGCCTCTTCATAATCGGCATATGTGTATTGATCCTCCGTTTCATTTAAAGGAGAGTCAATGATAGACCTTGCGATCACCCACGGATCCCCGAGAAGATCCATCACTTCCTTCTCTGACTTTCCATTTTTGACTTCCTCTGCAATATAACTTCGGTAATAGTCCACATGCTCTCTGACCTTTGCCGGATTCATCTCGACTTCCAAAGCATGCTCCAACTGTTTTAAAAATTCATGTCTATTCATCTATTTCCCCCAGATTTCCTGTATCTACTTGACACTCCCACAACAAATGCCGAAGAGAATGCCTTCCATGCAGTCACAGTCCCTTATGACAAACAGTCCCCCGCCAGGCAGACCAGGCGGGGGACTGTCTGATGTTTCTTATCTTCTTTCAAAATAAAGAATAACATAAACTTCTTTTGAATCCAATAGGAACATCCTTAATATTTTATTAAAAGAATCTAAGAATTTTTACAATTTCCACTATTCTATCTTCACAACAAAAGATCTGTACTATACCTCAAACAGAAGGTCTCCATAAGATGGCATCGGCCAAATATTTTTATCAACAATCATCTCCAGCTGATCGACCGGACGACGCAGATGCTCCATCGCAGGCACAACATGACGTTCAAAAAAGCATGCCTGCTCCATTCCTTCCTCTTTCTTTGCAGCTTCTTCTGTTACTTTCTCCAGCTCTTTTAGCGCATTCTTTGTCTCTGCAAGAAGATTCGATGACTGGGTAAGAAGTTCTTCCTGCACATCGATCACCGCTACTGCACATGCCTGACGCACTTCATTGATAGACTTCGCAAGCGATGTAATATAGGTGATCACTGCCGGAATGATATGTTTGCTTGCAATATCGATCATTGCTCTCGCCTCAATATTTACCGCTTTAGCATATGCCTCATATTTGATTTCCGCTCTTGACTCTAATTCTGCTCTTGTAAATACACCGAATTTTTCAAAGACTTCAACCGATTCCTCTTCTACCAATGCCGGAATCGTATCTACCATTGTTTTTAAATTCGGAAGCCCTCTCCGCTTTGCTTCCTCAACCCACTCATCTGAGTACCCATTTCCGCTGAAAACGATTCTCTGGTGTTCGTAAGCATATTTTTTGATCAGATCATGGACACCTCTGTCAAAATCTTCTGCCTCTTCCAGATAATCACATGCCTCCGCAAATGCTTCCGCCACAATTGTATTTAAAATGACATTTGGCGCTGCAACCGAATCTCTGGAACCAACCATACGGAACTCAAATTTGTTCCCAGTAAACGCAAATGGTGAAGTACGATTTCGGTCTGTTGCATCTTTCGTAAAATCAGGAAGTGTCGACACGCCAGTGTGCAGTCGTTCGCCTTTCAGACTATGTGTCGCTTCTCCTGTACTGATCAGCTGCTCCAAAACATCCTCCAGCTGTTCTCCAAGAAAGACAGAAATAATTGCCGGCGGCGCCTCATTTGCCCCGAGACGCTGATCATTTCCTACATCTGCTGCTGACTCTCTCAAAAGTTTCGCATGGCGGTCTACCGCTCTTAATACGCAAGTGAGCACAAGAAGAAACTGGATATTATCGTGCGGCGTCTTTCCTGGATCCAGCAAATTGATTCCATCATCAGTCGTCAGCGACCAGTTATTATGTTTTCCTGATCCATTCACTCCTGCAAACGGCTTTTCATGAAGCAGGCACTGAAGGTTATGTTTGTATGCCACCTGCTTTAATGTCTCCATAACAAGCTGATTATGATCCACTGCCACATTGCACTGTGCATAGATCGGAGCAAGTTCATGCTGAGCAGGAGCCACCTCATTGTGCTGCGTCTTTGCAGATACCCCAAGTTTCCACAGTTCCTTGTTCACATCTTTCATAAACGCTGCAATTCGTTCTCTGATTGCACCAAAATAATGATCGTCAAGTTCTTGTCCTTTCGGCGGCATTGCTCCGAACAGTGTTCTTCCTGTGAATACAAGATCCTTTCTCTTTAAATACTTTTCCCGATCTACAAGAAAGTATTCCTGCTCTGCCCCTACTGATGGGATTACTTTAGAAGAGGTCGTATTTCCAAACAGACGAAGGAGCCGCATTGCCTCCTTATCGATTGCCTCCATCGAGCGCAGCAACGGAGTCTTTTGATCGAGCGCCTCTCCATTGTACGAACAGAATGCTGTCGGAATGTATAAAATTGCTCCATTTCCCTCTGCATCTTTTTTCACAAATGCAGGAGAAGTACAATCCCATGCCGTATATCCTCTCGCCTCAAATGTGGCACGCAATCCTCCGGAAGGAAAGGAGGAAGCATCCGGTTCCCCTTTGACAAGTTCCTTGCCCGAGAATTCCATCAGTACTTTTCCGTCCTGCTTCGGTGCAGAAATAAATGCATCATGCTTTTCTGCTGTCGCTCCTGTCAGAGGCTGGAACCAATGAGAGTAGTGTGTTGCCCCCTTCTCGATCGCCCACTCTTTCATCTCATGTGCTACAACATCAGCAATGGAAGTCTCTAACTCCTTTCCTTCCTGAATCGTCTTCTTTAATTCTCTATATACTTTCTTCGGCAGACGTTCCTGCATGACAGCATCATTAAAGACATTTTCCCCAAAGATTTCCGTTACCTTCATTACTTCGCTCATATTCCCATCCTTCCAAATATTTGTTTCGCTTTTGTTTTCGTTTTCAAATACACTTTAATACGATACTCTAATTTCAGAAAAAAAGCAAGGTTCCTAACACTTGTAATTTCTTATAAATATTGATAAGGAAAAAAGATCGGTGCAGTCACACTGATCTTTTTTCCGAAATCTCTTTTCAATTATCTCCGAACAATTCTTCTGCAAATATTAAGCTTTGTTTACAGATCCGAATAATTCCATTTTCTCTTTTACAGTTGCTTTGATTGCTTCTGCTCCCGGAGCTAATAATTTACGAGGATCGAATCCTTTTCCCTGAAGGTCTTTTCCTGCTTCCACATACTCACGAGTTGCTGCTGCAAATGCTAACTGACACTCTGTATTTACATTGATCTTCGCTACACCAAGGTCAATTGCTTTTTTGATCATATCTTCCGGAATTCCTGTTCCTCCGTGAAGTACAAGCGGCATTGCCCCTGTAAGCTGCTGAATCGCATCTAGTGTCTCAAAGCTAAGTCCTTCCCAGTTTTCCGGATATTTTCCGTGGATATTACCGATACCTGCTGCAAGCATTGTTACGCCTAAATCTGCGATTGCCTTACATTCTTGAGGGTCTGCACACTCGCCTTTTCCTACAACTCCGTCTTCTTCTCCTCCGATAGAACCTACTTCCGCTTCCAGAGACATTCCTTTTTCAGCACAGATTGCTACTAACTCTTTTGTCTTTGCAACGTTCTCTTCGATCGGGTAGTGAGAACCGTCGAACATAATAGAAGAAAATCCTGCTTCGATACACTTCATACATCCTTCAAAGCTTCCGTGGTCTAAGTGAAGTGCTACCGGAACAGTGATGTTCAGTTCTTCTAACATTCCATTTACCATACCTACTACTGTCTTATAACCTGTCATATATTTTCCGGCACCTTCAGATACTCCGAGAATTACCGGTGAATTACATTCCTGAGCTGTTAATAAGATAGATTTTGTCCATTCCAGGTTGTTAATGTTGAACTGTCCAACTGCATAGTGACCTGCTTTTGCTTTTTCTAACATTTCTTTTGCTGATACTAACATGTTTCTTCCTCCGCTTCTTTTACGTTATTTCACATGCCCTATTATACCGCATATGTAAAAAAAAGGAAACCTTTTTATCACAGAAACTTTCCGGTCGTATCTTGCCTGCTGTTTTAATTAAAATAGAAAAACAAGTGGGTGTAATCATACGTCCTCTCTTTCTTTCCTATGCTCATCTATTTTTTAGTAAACAACGTCCCATACAAAGAAGCCCTCACGCATAAGCGATTAGGCTTCGATCAAATAAAATTATCAAATTATTTCCGTTTCTTTAAGATTGTTGCAAGAGCAACTCCGAGTGAAACAATTCCTGCTCCTGCAACCGGAAGTGAGGAAGCTGTGTCACCAGTTTTTGGTGTTGTTCCCTCTTTCTTTGTTTCTGCTGCTTGTGTCTGAACATTTTCCTTATTTTCTTCTGGTGTTGTTGGTGCTTCTGGCTTCTGTTCCGGTACTTCTGGTGTTTCTACATCTGGATTCTCTGGCTGTTCCGGTTTCTGATCTGGGTTCTCCGGCTGTTCTGGCTTTTGATCCGGATTCTCCGGCTGTTCCGGTTTCTGATCCGGCTCTTGTGATTCTCCATTACATACCCAATGTCCCTCTTCCGGGTGATTAATCACCTCATCATATGCTTCTTTTACAAGAACTTGTTCATCCCATGCCGGCTTTGTTTCAATCCAGATATCCTTTTCTTCATAAATAGGCTCCTCACCAACTTGTACATCAACCCATTTAGCCTTTATTGTTATACGGAATTCACCACGATCCGCATGATATCCGATATGTTCTCCATACTCTTTAGATAAACCGCCTTCTACAGGATCTTCGTAAAGACCTATATCTATACCACCACATATTTGACAAATTGCATGCTTCTGTTTTTCGTAAATAGGCTTAGTACCTACTTGTACTTGTTGTTTTTCATAATATCCTTCAGCTTCATGATGAACCGTCTTGTATTCTGCTTCGTGGTGAATAGTTTCCTGCCACGCTTCCTTATCCACTACCCACTCGCAATTATCCCCATGTACATGCTCTTTTTCGCTTGCTATTGCTGATACTTTATCCATCGCAAATACTGTTCCCGTTCCTGCAACAGTCAAAGACATAGCAGCAACCAACGCAACAACAAATTTCTTTCTCATTTGTATCTCCTCCTAAAATTTGCCTTCATGAATCTAAAGACAATATTTAAGAACCCGAATTCTATCCCCTCTTCTATCATCCTTAAATTCAACACATTTTTAACTCTTTCCGAGTTATATTTTTATTCTAACTCGCACCGACTTGAAAGTCAATCCTCAAATTCTTTCTATAATAAAATCAATTTGAGGTGATAACTTTGAATTATGCTGAACGAATGAGAAATTTAAGACAAGATAACGATCTTTCTCAAAAGAAAGTAGCTGATATGCTAGGAGTTGCTCAAACAACTTATTCTCAATATGAATTAGAAAAGCGACCAATGCCTATTGATTATCTGATAGCGTTATGCAAATTTTACAATGTATCTGCTGATTATATGCTCGGATTGTCAAATAGAAAGAACCCATAATATTCTGTCAGCGTAACGCTTGCCCCGATGCCCCACCAACCTGTTAGAAGCCGTTGCTCGGGGCATCCTGCAAGACACTGTTTTTTGAATGTAAGCAAACAAGGAAATTTGCTATTTATTCATGCCTTTCAACAGTTCCTGCATGATTTTCATACCCGCTTGTAGACCAAGCGCAGTATAAACTTCGGAAACCTCACTTGCCATTTCATTTGCTGAATCTATCAGTTCTGAAACTGTTTTGTTTTCATGTTCTCTTAATACCTTGTATAGTTGCACGTCTTAAAATTTCTTTTGTAATGTCCATTGTAAATCCAACCTCCATATTTATAACTAACTTTTCTTTGTGAATACCACTATCTTTTATAGAAAAAATGTTATCTTGCGGTGTGTTATACAACTGCTTTTTATCAGAATCCTACATTTTACAACCAACAGACTATTAAAGGAATTAAAAATTTTAAAGATATTAAATTTTTCATCAAAATTCAACCTCTATTTGACTCGTATGCTCCCTTTCCTAAATTTACTCTGATTTTATGCTTGATACCCTGCACTTTTTTGCAACAAAAAAAGTTTCAAAAACCTATATTCACAAGGTTTTTGAAACTCCTAAAAGTGACTCCAAGGGGAATCGAACCCCTGATTCCAGCGTGAGAGGCTAGCGTCTTAACCGCTTGACCATGGAGCCATTTGTTTGGTACCTGTATAGTATAGAACACTTTTTTGGATTATGCAAGTCTTTTTTTCAAATTTTTTAAACTTTTTTGTTTTTCTATTTTTTGCTTCTATACTTGAACAATTCTTATCTATCGCCCAAACCTTCCCTTTATAGATTTCAACAGCAGAAACCAGGCGCTTTTCGCCCCTCGGCTTCTGCTGCTGATTTTTCCTACATTCCTCCGGCAAACATGGACATATATCCCTGCACAAAGATAAACAAGATTACCGCCGGAAGAACAAATGTAAGGTACAACTTCATCGGACGGCCACCCGGGAATTTGATTCCGGTTCCGGTATTAGCTTCTTTCAGGAAATGATCCCATCCCCACCCATATTTTGTCACACAGAATAACAGATAGATCAAAGATCCGAGTGGAAGTAGGTTGTTGCTGACAAGGAAATCCTCAAAATCCATAATATTCTTTCCAAGGATCTGTATTCCAGACCAATCTGTCAGACCAAGCACACACGGAAGTCCTAACAGGATCAAAAGCGCACCATTTATGAGCAGAGATTTCTGTAAGGACCACCCCCACATTTCTCTTGCAAATGTGATAATGTTCTGGAACACTGCGATAATCGTAGAAAATGCCGCAAATGTCATGAACAGGAAGAACAGACTTCCCCACACTCTTCCGCCTGCCATCTCGTTAAATACGTTCGGCAATGTTACAAATACAAGTCCCGGACCTTCTCCTGGATTGATTCCAAATGCAAAACATGCTGGAAAAATAATCAGGCCAGAAACAATCGCCACTGTTGTGTCAAGTAAACCAACGCTGATGGCCTCTCCAGTCAGTGCTCGTTCTTTCCCGATATAGCTTCCGAAAATTGACAGTGCCCCGATTCCAATGCTCAGTGTAAAAAATGCTTGTCCCATGGCTGCAAAAATCACAGTACCGATCCCTGCCTCTTTCATCTTACCGAAGTCCGGTACAAGATAAAAACGGAGACCGTCCATTGCGTTTGGAAGTGTTAGTGACTTCACCGCCAACACCGCCATAATTACAAACAGCGTAGACATCATGATCTTTGTGATTCCCTCCACGCCTTTCTGAAGTCCAAGCGAACACACACACAATCCTGCTATTGAAATTAATAACATCCAGAAGATCATCGCATTTCGATCAGATGTAAATGTAGCAAATACCTGCTCAACTTCCTTTGGCTTCAGTCCTGTAAATTCTCCTTTGAGCATCTTGAAGAAATACGCAAGCATCCATCCACCGATGGTTGTATAAAACATCATCAACAAATAATTACCTGCCATTCCAAAATAACGATAGCAATGCCATTTTGTCCCTTTTGGCTCTAATTTATTGAAGGAAGTAGCAATACTTCTCTGGCTCGCCCTCCCTACTGAAAACTCTGCAACAACAATCGGCAGACCAAGTATAAATAAGAAAAACAAATATACAAGTACAAATGCTCCCCCTCCATATTTTCCCGTAATATATGGAAATCTCCATACATTACCAAGACCAATTGCACAACCGGCTGAAATCAATACAAACCCCAACCGGGATGAAAATTTTTCTCTCTTTTCCATTAATCCTCTTCAATTCCTTCCTCTAATTGTAACGTATCTGGTTCCTTCATCAGAGATTTGACTTTATCGATAGGCACCATAATCTTTAATTTCTGTCTTTGGTTCTCAATCATCACTTCATCATGTTCCCCTCCGAACTCACCATCCAGTGTCCACGGAATCTCTTCCAGAGACTCCAGTTTCAAGCTGTTTGCCTTAAATGTATACATATGTTTTGTATCAATCTGTTCGATCAGAATCGCTGCGATGATCTCCTGCAACGCTAACGGATTCTTTGGCGTCTTAATCAGAGTCACTTCAAACTCTCCGTCATCAAATACAATACTCTTTCCAACCATATTTCTGAATCCGCCGATCGACCTGGAATTTGTTACCATCCCGAAGATAAATTCATCTTCGATCACCTGATCATCATGCGTCACTTTAATCCGGTAAGACGGCACATTATAAAGGCGCTTCATTCCTTCCAGCACATATGCAAGATGTCCGAGAACATTTTTCACTTCCTGCTTTGTCTGATATGAAACATCTGTAAAAAGCCCGAATGCTGCGATATACACAAAAAAATCGTGGTTAAATTTCCCGATATCACACGGAAAGACAATTCCATTCACTGCCGTATCTGCAGCCTTTAGCATATCTTTTGGAATATGTAAACTTCTGGCAAAATCATTCGTCGTCCCAGTCGGGATATAACCGATTGGAATCTGTTCTTTTCTCTTCATCATCCCGGTTACGACTTCATCAAGCGTGCCATCTCCACCGCTGCACACAACTAAGTCATATTCTTCCTTAAAGTGACGCACTTTGTGATATCCATCCCGGTACTTCTGTGTCGGATAAACGGTCACTTCGTATCCTGCTTTCACAAAAATATCAAGTACATCTGACAGTTTTGGCTTGATCAATCCCTTCCCTGCGTTCGGATTATAAATAAATAATAATTTCTTCATCGCGTTCTCCTTTCTACTATTTTTATAGGATAAAAAAGAGCATATCACATGCTCTTTTTCCTACCTCTTTTACTTTACATTATTTAAAAACAATTCAATACCCTGTGCTGCCTTTTCTTCGTCCTCACCCTCAGTAACTACTGTCAGCTCTTCTCCGCTGTGAACGTTCAGGCTCATCATTCCCATAATGCTTTTGGCATTAATTCTTTTTTCCTTGATCTCAATATAGATTTGGCTTGCATATTGACTTGCTTCCTGAACAAGCAGAGCAATTGGTCTTGCCTCTAGTCCATTGTCAAGTTGAATTGTTACTGGTTTCCTAATCATTGTGTACCTCCTTGTTCGCTCTTACCTTCTCAGCGATCTCACTTAACTTTCTTAGCCGATGATTCACACCCGACTTCCCGACTGGCGGTGTCAGTGCGTCACCTAGTTCCTTCAATGTTGCTTCCGGATAGGCGATTCTCGCAAGAGCAACCTCTCTTAATCCGTCTGCTAATTTTTCAAAACCGATCTCATCTCTGATATATACAATATCTTCCAGCTGTTTGACTGCTGCGGAAACGGTTTTATTAATATTGGCAGTTTCACAATTTACCTTTCTATTCACGGTGTTTCTCATATCTTTTAAAATACGAATATTTTCAAACTCCATCAGTGCAACATGTGCCTCCATGATATTTAGCATATCTGAAATCTGATCTGCCTCCTTGAGGTAGACAACATAGGATTTCTTTCTAAGCACGATCTTGGCACTCATATGCAGACTGTTCATAATATACTGTAATTGCTTCGCCTTGTCTTCAGTCGCACATACCACTTCAAAGTGGTAAGATTTGTAAGGATCACTGATTGAACCTGATGCAAGGAACACTCCCCTTAGAAACGCTCTCCGACAGCATAGCTGACGAATCACCACATTCTTTACAATGGAAAGTTCCTCTCTAATTTCACCCGTATCATCCAATAACTTCACTGCCTGAAGCACTCTCACTGCCTCTTCGTGCCTTGCAATGATAACGGAATAAAAAACACTTCCTTTTTTAAGGTTCTTTCGAATAGAAGTTTCAGTACATATATTAAATGTTTTTTTGATTAATGTAAAGTACTTTCTTGCAACAGTTATATTTTCTGTATGTACCGTCACCCGGTATCTATCCGAACTGGAGATGGAAATTCTCCCGCAGATACTTATGATCGCCGCAAGTTCTGCAATTTGACAATGTCTTGCACTGCTCATATGCGTGGACAGTTCTTCTTTTACTTTTGCTGAAAATGACATTTTTTCCATTTATTTTACTTTTCCCTATGAATCTCTTTCAATATCCCGGTGTTCTACCTTTACTCCATATCTATCATCCTGCTTCAAAAACTGATACAGTTCATTTGCCAGTGTAACAGATCGGTGCTTTCCCCCGGTACATCCAATTGCAATGACAAGCTGATTCTTTCCCTCTATAATGTAGTTTGGAATCAGAAAGGTAACCATATCTTTTAACTTCTCTAAAAATTCCTGTGCTTTTGGTTCCTTCATCACATACTCACTGACCGGACTGTCATTTCCACTCATCGGCCGGAGCTCTTCTATATAATATGGATTCGGAAGGAAACGCACATTGAATACCAGATCTGCATCATTAGGAATTCCATACTTAAATCCGAACGACAATACTGTAATATACAGATTTTTAAACTCTTTATTCTCTACAAAAATTTTGTTGAGTTCACCCTTTAGTTCCCTTGTCAGCATTTTACTTGTATCTACAATATATGTTGCTTTGGATTTTAAAAACTTTAATTTCTCACGTTCCAGTTCGATCCCCTTATCCAGCCGCTCATTTCCTGCAATCGGATGAGTCCGCCTTGTCTCCTGATATCGCTTGATCAGCACATCATCCCCTGCCTCAAGAAACAACACTTCATAAGCAAATCCAGTGTCATCAATCTTCTTTAACACTTCTTCTAATTCTGTAAAATTCCGCTCATCCCGAATGTCAATCCCAAGAGCCAGCTTATCAATCTCTGAATTGGCCCCACTCAAAAGACTTGCCAGAGCCGGAATCACAGGAATCGGAAGATTATCTACACAAAAATATCCAACATCTTCCAGCATCTTCAATGCAGTGCTCTTTCCCGCACCGGACATTCCCGTAACGATCACAAATCTCATCTTAAAATTCTCCTAACATCTTTACTTCCGGTTCCAGTGTCACCCCGGAATTTGCCTTTACGCGCTCCGATACCTGGCGGATCAGTTCTCGTACTTCCGCAGCTGTCGCATTATCCTTATTGATCACAAACCCACAGTGCTTTTCTGATACCTGTGCGCCTCCTACTTGAAATCCTCGTAACCCGGCTTCCTCAATCAGCTTTCCGGCAAAATATCCTTCCGGACGTTTGAAGGTGCTGCCTGCACTTGGATATTCCAACGGCTGCTTTGTCGTGCGCTTCTCTTTGAGTTCATTCATTTTTTCCCGGATTTTTTCTTGCTCCCCATGTGCAAGATGGATTACCGCTTCCAGTACAATGTACTGATTTTTCGCAACCTTGCTTGTGCGATATCCCATATCCAGTTCCTCTCTCGGAATCGTGACCAGTTCTCCTTCCTTTGTCAGAACTGTCACCTGCTCCAGCACATCTTTCATCTCACCGCCGTATGCTCCGGCATTCATCACTGCAGCTCCTCCGATTGTTCCCGGAATTCCGGAAGCAAACTCAAATCCAGCCAGCGACTCTCCTGCTGCCTTTGCTGCAATTGCCGATAAAAGCGCACCTGCCTGCGCTGTCACAAATTCTCCTTTTACAGAAACCTCACTCATGGATTTGTAAATCTGTATGATAACCCCTCGGTAGCCCTGATCGCTAACAAGAAGATTACTTCCATTTCCTAAAATATAATATGGCATTCCTGCCTCTTTGCATAAGAGAATAATCTTCTGTACTTCTTCTGCACTCTCCGGTGATACAAAGTAATCCGCTGCTCCTCCGACACGGAACGTCACATGGTTTTTCAACGGTTCGTCTGTTAGCACATTTTTTTCTTCGGTCAGCTGTATCAATGCGTCATAAAATTCTTTCTTCATGCTCTATCTCCTGCTTCTATCTATATGCATCATTCATTCTGTTCCTATTCATCCTGTCCCGAAGTATTCCTCCGGGCAGTATCTTTATCATACTATAAAGCCCCCGCAAATTCAATGTACACTTGCAAAATCTCCCGAAATACGGTATATTAGAAGCAAAATGTAAAGCAAAAAAGGAGTGAACTTATCATTGGACTCGAGTGTCGTCATACAATTAATTATTTTAGCCATACTGATTCTTTTATCAGCATTATTTTCATCGGCAGAGACCTCTTTGACAACCTCTAACAAACTAAAAATTCAATCTCTGGCAGACCAGGGAAGCAAGCGCGCCCGCATTCTTCTAAAGATTTCAGAAGATTCTGGTAAGATGCTGAGTGCGATCTTGATCGGGAATAACCTCGTGAACAATGCGGCAACCGCGCTCACGACGTCTCTGATCATTCAGCTATTCGGAAATTCTGCGGTCGGTATTGCGACCGGTGTGATCACTTTATTGATCTTGATCTTCGGAGAAATTTCTCCAAAGACACTGGCAACGATCCATTCCGAAAAGATGGCGCTGCTTTATGCACCGCTGATCCATTTTCTGATGAAGATTTTTACCCCGGTCATTTTTATTGTGAACAAGCTCTCCATGGGAGTTCTGTTTCTTCTGCGTGTCAATCCGGATCAGAAGGTCAACACAATGACCGAACACGAACTTCGGACCATCGTGGATGTCAGCCATGAGGACGGCGTGATTGAATCAGAAGAAAAAGAAATGATCTACAATGTATTTGATATGGGAGATGCCAAAGCAAAAGATATTATGGTGCCTCGTGTCCATGTGACGTTCGCTGATATAAACAGCACTTACGATGAACTGATTGAGATTTTCCGTGAGGACAAGTTTACAAGACTTCCGATCTACGAAGAGACCACTGACAATGTCGTCGGTACAATCAATATGAAGGATCTTCTGTTATACAATTACAATGACAAGAAGGAATTTCATGTCAGAGATATTTTAAGAGAAGCTTATTTTACTTACGAGTATAAGAGCATCTCTGAATTGCTAGTAGAAATGCGACAGGCTTCGATCAACATCGCCATCGTCCTCGATGAATATGGAGAAACTGCCGGACTGATTACCCTCGAAGACTTACTCGAAGAGATTGTTGGCGAGATTCATGACGAGTACGATGAGAACGAAGAGGAGTTTGTCCGTCAGATCAATGACCGGGAATATATCATTGAAGGTTCCATGAATCTTGACGATCTCAACGACAGCCTCGGATTAAATCTTTCCTCTGAAGACTACGATTCCCTTGGTGGATTCATCATCGAACATCTTGACCGTCTTCCTGAACAGGGGGATGAATTGACGACAGATGATGGAATCCGGCTCGTCGTGGAGGCACTCCAGAAGAATCGTGTAGAAAGTGTTCACTTATATATTCCGGAAGGATTCTACGATCGGAAAGAAGAAGACTCTTTCGACTTCTAATCTAACAAAAATGTTGCTGCAATATGGTATCTTACCATTTTACAGCAACATTTTTATTTTCTATGCATTCACCTATTGTTCTCCCAGATTGAGAATATCATTGATCTCTTCTTCCGTCATATCCAGAAAGGCAGATACTTCTTCTATCGTTACATCTCTTCCTGTTTCCTCTTTCAGTTTCTTGATATTATCATCTAAATCTGTATACTTCTCTAAAAGCGTATGGTCTCTTCGCTTCACTTCTGTCTGCTCCTCGATCAGCATCTGCATTCCCGCGCATACTTCCTCCATAATCTTCCCATGCGCTTCCTCTGCGGATTTCAATTCATCCAGTGCAAGCATCAGGCTTACATTTCCCTCCTGGATCAGATCTCCGAGAAATACTTCTTTGTGATACATCTCTTTCGCTACTTCCACAACTTTCTCCAAATACAGCTCGATCAGTCTTCCCCTTGCAAGTGCATCTCCTTCTATCGAGGCTGCAAATAACTTTTGTCGCTCGCCTGCTTCCTCTGCCTTTATTGTTTTGATTTCTTCCATATAGCGTGCGAGATAACGCTTTTCTTCCTCTGTATAGTGCTCCTCTGCCTGTTCTTCTGTCTTCTCAGTAACAGTTCCTCCCTGTTTTACATAGCCTTTGACTGCTACTTTCTGCGACAGCAGATAGTCGCAGACCAACTCCATCTGTTCTCTGGAAAGTCCGTCCTCTGCAAAATATTCTTCTACTTCTCTTACCGAAAGTACATTCTGCGCTCCCTGAGCCTTCTGAAGAATTCCTCCTAGTTTCTCCCGAAATTCTAATCTATCACTCATACTTTTATCCTCTTTTCTGCTTTGTATATTTCCCTATTCTACCTATTTTCACTGCTTTTGTAAAGCATTATGCTCTATTGCCATGTAGTTTCACTGCTTAATGGATCACAATCGTTGGATATCCTGCCCATTTTAACCGCTGTTCCATCTGCGCTGCCTCCTGCAAAGTCGGATAACTCCCGACCACTACACGGTAAAACCCGTTAGAGTCTTCAATTCTTGCGGGATATTCCTGCTCCTGAAGCTCTCTTAACAAGTTATTTGCATATACCTGATTCCGGAATGCTCCGACCTGGACACGGTATCTTCCTCCTGCTCCTCCGGCAGTTCCACCACTTCCCGGCACGGTTCCGCCACTGCTGCTCTCCAAGGTATCAAGAATACCTGACGCGATCGCCTCTGCAATATCCTGAAAATTATCATCAAACAGCTGATTATCTGTGTCTGAATTGATGAACCCAACTTCCACAAGAACTGCCGGCATTTTTGTTCTGCGCAACACGATCAGATTCGGTCTTGCCTTGACCCCGAGATTCACAAATCCAATGGATTCTAGCTGCTCATTGATATTCTGTGCCATCTCATACTTAATCCCAGATTTGTCATAGACAAGTGACTCTACCCCTGATACTGCGTTGGCAGTGGGATAGGAGTTCCGGTGAATGGACACAAAAAAATTTACTCCGGCTTTGTTCGCCTCCATTGCCTTCTCATACGGCGACTCATACACATCTGTTGTCCTTGTATATTCTACATCTAATCCGTTATTCTGTAAAATCTGCCCAATCGCTAACGTAAGCTTCAGTGTATCATCCTTCTCCTGTCTACCGTTATATACTGCTCCCGGGTCACGTCCACCGTGCCCGGCATCTAACATAATTGAATATGGCATGTTTCTACTCCCGATAAATTTCTTTATCATTATTCTATGCAGAACATCTCACTTTGTTTCATCTACCGTCTCTCTCTTGCCCGTTCCCTTTTGTATCTTTGTTCCATACGCCGCCTTTTCTCCATAGCTTTCAGCTTAGTCATGATCGTTGTATAAAAACTCAGATAAATCATTCCTCCGATGGCAATTGCAAACAAAAGACTGATCAGATTAGATCCGGTAACAAGCTCCAAAAGATAATAAATCCCACCTGCTGCCACTCCCATCGGAATAGATGCCAGAAGCGGACAAAGATAGACAGTTCCCCATGGATTTTTATAATGAATGTACTTCTTCATTGAAATATCATTTAAAATACAGATGACAATTGAATAGACAATCGTTGCCACCAGCACTGCATAAATCCCAAGTGAAGTCAGTTGAAGAAGCGCAACAAGCAGCCCGACATTGATGACCAATGCGATCGCCGCATTCCACATCGGCAGATTTGCCTTGCCGATTCCCTGCAGAACACCATTGGATACATTTGAATTTGTATTAAAAATAATCGTTACTGCGCCGATGAGCAGCAAAGTGCCGGCGGTTCCATTCGTATTCGGAAACAACAGTCTTGTGATCGGATAAGCCAATACTGCAAGCCCTACAGCCGCCGGAATTGAAATAAACATCGATAACTGAGTCGCCTCATCGATCTTCCTTCTGGCAGCCTTCCTCCTATGCTGTGCATACAGTGCAGACACCTCCGGAATCATCGACGTAGGCACCGCTCCAGCAAGCGTCAGAGGAATATTGATGATCGTAAGAAAATAGACTGAATACTCACCATAGAGTGTACTCACCACCTCCGAGTTTACCCCTTGCCTGCCTGCCAGTTCTGAATACATGACACCGTTGATATAACCGTTGATATTATAGATGAACGAACTGAAAATAATCGGTGTTACAATCAGAAATAAAACACGGAAAATCTCTCGATAACTATCTTCCTTCCCAGTCTGATCTGCTCTCACATGCCGTGCGATCTGTTTTCGGTTGACCTCATAGGCAGCTGCCATAAAAAGCAACGCGATCAATACACCGGCTCCGGTTCCAACGGTTCCTCCTGCTGCCCCCCATTTTGCAATTCCTTCTTTTGTTCCATCGGAAAAAAAATGGATAAAAAGCCATGCCGCCCCGATGCTGACAGCTGCATTGAGAATCTGCTCAATAATCTGGGACAAAGAAGTCGGAAGCATATTGCTGTGCGCCTGAAAATATCCACGGTATACCCCAAGGATCCCTGACAAGAAAATCGTCGGCGCTAATACCTGAAGTGCAAGAGTCGCTCCCGGCTGATTACTTGGAATCATGTATTTTGCTCCAAACAGACAAAACAGCGCACTTGCACCACTTAAGATCATTGTATAGATCAGCGCACCTCTGAAGAACTTCTGTGCATTCTTATATTCCTTAAATGCCAGCCGTTCTGCAATCACTTTCGATACTGCCTGAGGAATGCTGAAAGATGCGATCATCAGCAAAATCAGATACGCATTCTGTGCAAGCCCATAATAACCAATCCCAATTTCTCCAACAATCTCCGACAGCGGGCTTTTATACAGCAACCCGATCACTTTTGAAATTAACGCCGCAATCATCAAAAAAGAGGCATTTCTCAATAAATTATTCTTTTGTGTCATCCATTTGCTCCTATCTTTCCTAATACAGAAAAAGTGTCATACTCCTTTTAGTATAACACTTTTTTACCGAAAAACCTCTATATTTTTCTCATATCATATCCTGTTTTGCAAAAAGTCATTTTCTTATATCCTTTATCCTTTTGCAAAAAGTATATAAACTGCTCTTAAAAGATCTCAAGAAGTTCCTGAAACTGCCCTATTTCTGCCTCAGCATCCGGCGCCTCACCGAACCCGTATCCCGCAAATATCATCGGTACCTTGGCAATCTCACACGCTTCATAGTCCCCGAGCGTATCTCCGACATAGACCGGAAAATCTAGTCCATTTCTATCTGCAACGCTTCTGATATTCTCTCCCTTTGGACGTTTTGTATTCCCAAAGCATTCCATATCTGTCACAAACTTGCCAAGCCCTGTCTTCTCTAAGAATAACTCAATGTAACCGCTCTGACAGTTGCTGACAATAAACAGAGGATACCTCTCTGCCAGTGTTCGTATAACTTCTATTACCTGTGGATAAGTAATGTCCTCTTCGCTGGCAGCCAGCGCCTCGTGCTCATATCGACAGCATCGCTCCAGGATACGCTCCCTCTGTTCTTCTGTAGCCTCTGGAAGAATATTTTTCGCAATCACATCCATCGTCTTCCCAAATAATCCCTTTAAAATCTCTCCAGTCAGATGAACGTCTGTGATTCCCTCTTCTATGATTGCCTGATTCCATGCACCTGCCACAATCTCTGTCGAATCCCACAGCGTACCGTCTACATCAAAAATAATCCCATCTACTCTCATTTCCATCTCTCGTTTCTTCTCCCTTCCCGTTCCAGCAAATATCGCTTCACATCATCCCCACATCCAAATCCAGATATATCTCCATTCTTATGGATCACACGGTGGCATGGAACAAGGATCAAAATCGGATTTCGATTATTTGCCTGTCCGACTGCGCGGACTGCTTTCGGATTTCCTATACCTGCTGCAATCTCTGCATAACTCCTCGTTTCCCCATATGGGATTTTGCGTAACTCTTCCCATACTCGCTTCTGAAACGCTGTCCCTTCTGCCTTGATTGGAATTGTAAAATTCCTTCGCTCTCCCGCGAAATATTCCCGAATCTGGCAGTACGTTTCATATAGAACATCCGAATGCAGATGATAGCGATGTTCGGATTGCTTCTCCGATAACAAAATAACATTTTCCGTTTCTAAAAAAAGATTTGTCAGATATCCATCTGCTTCTGAAATTGTCAGGATACCGATTGGACTTTGAAATGTGTAAGACTGTTTTAACATTTTGTAGTTATCCCTTTTCTCTCTTACTTAAAATACAAAAATATTTTATCATACAAACTGGCAACCTGTCATGCAAAAAGGGACTGCCTTACGGCAATCCCTCAAAATTTATTCATCTTTTAATTATTCGATGATTGTAGCAACTCTTCCTGATCCTACTGTACGTCCACCTTCACGGATAGCGAAACGTAAACCTTGTTCCATAGCTACTGGATGGATCAGTTCGATAGACATTTCTACGTTATCTCCAGGCATGCACATTTCTGTACCTTCTGGTAAGTGGCAAACACCTGTTACGTCAGTTGTTCTGAAGTAGAACTGTGGTCTGTAGTTGTTGAAGAATGGTGTGTGACGTCCACCTTCGTCTTTTGTTAATACGTAAACCTGAGCTGTGAATTTTGTGTGACATGTAACACTACCTGGTTTAACAAGAACCTGTCCTCTTTCGATTTCTGTTCTCTGAACACCACGAAGTAATGCACCGATGTTGTCACCAGCCTGAGCTTCGTCAAGAAGTTTACGGAACATCTCGATACCTGTTACAACAACTTTACGTGTTTCTTCTTTGATACCAACGATTTCAACTTCGTCAGATACGTGAAGTGTACCACGCTCAACTCTACCAGTTGCAACTGTACCACGTCCTGTGATAGAGAATACGTCCTCTACTGGCATTAAGAATGGTTTGTCTGTTTCACGTTCTGGATCTGGGATGTAGCTGTCAACAGCTGCCATAAGTTCCATGATCTTGTCTCCCCATTCTCCGTTTGGATCTTCAAGAGCTTTAAGAGCAGATCCTTGGATGATTGGAGTGTCATCTCCTGGGAATTCGTATTCGTCTAATAATTCACGAATTTCCATTTCAACTAATTCTAATAACTCTTCATCGTCTACCATGTCACATTTGTTCATGAATACTACGATGTAAGGAACACCTACCTGACGAGAAAGTAAGATGTGCTCTCTTGTCTGAGCCATAACACCATCAGTAGCAGCTACAACAAGGATAGCACCATCCATCTGAGCAGCACCTGTGATCATGTTTTTAACGTAATCGGCATGTCCTGGGCAGTCAACGTGAGCGTAGTGACGTTTTTCTGTTTCGTACTCAACGTGAGCTGTAGAAATTGTGATACCACGTTCTCTTTCTTCTGGAGCTTTGTCGATGTTTTCGAAATCTACAGCAGCGTTACCAGCAACTCTTGCTGCAAGAGTTTTTGTGATAGCAGCTGTTAAAGTTGTTTTACCATGGTCAACGTGTCCGATTGTACCAATGTTAGCATGTGGTTTTGTTCTTTCAAATTTAGCTTTAGCCATTTTGAATAATCCTCCTTAATTATATGCCCCTTATAAAGGGGCTTTTTTCATATTTTTGATTTACTCGGTTATCTCTGATTATATTTCAAATCATATAGATTTTCAAGTCTTTTTAAGATTTTCGTCCCGAAAATTAGTAAGAATTATGCATTTTTATTAGATAATACTTTTTCCTGAACGTTCTTCGGTACTGGTTCATATTTCTCAAAGAACATAGAGTAGTTACCACGTCCCTGAGTTCTTGAACGTAAGTCTGTAGAGTATCCAAACATTTCTGACAATGGAACGTAAGCTCTTACGATCTTACCGCCGCCTAAGTCATCCATACCTTCGATACGTCCACGACGTGCATTGATGTCACCGATAACATCACCCATATATTCTTCCGGCATTGTTACTTCAACTTTCATAATTGGCTCAAGAAGTACCGGAGCCGCCTTTGCCATAGCATCTTTGAATGCTAAAGATCCGGCAATATGGAATGCCATTTCACTTGAATCGACTTCATGGTAAGAACCATCGTATACAGTAGCTTTAATACCAACTACCGGGAATCCACCAAGTGTACCAGATTTCATAGCTTCTTCAATACCTTCTCCTACTTTTGGAATGTATTCTTTTGGAATCGCTCCACCTACTACTGTAGATTCAAAGAAGAATGTCTGCTCGCCATTGACATCTGTTGGCTCAAATTTAACTTTACAGTGTCCGTACTGTCCACGTCCACCTGACTGTTTTGCATATTTGCTGTCTACATCAACTGCTTTTGTGAATGATTCTTTGTAAGCAACCTGCGGTGCACCTACGTTTGCCTCTACTTTGAATTCACGAAGAAGTCTGTCTACGATGATTTCAAGGTGAAGCTCACCCATACCAGCGATGATTGTCTGACCTGTTTCCTGATCTGTATGAGCACGGAATGTCGGGTCTTCTTCTGCAAGTTTTGCTAAGGATTCACCAAGTTTACCTTGAGAAGCTTTTGTTTTTGGTTCAATAGCTAACTCGATAACCGGCTCTGGGAATTCCATAGATTCAAGAACTACCGGATGCTGTTCGTCACAGATTGTATCTCCAGTTGTAGAGAATTTGAATCCGATCGCAGCTGCGATATCTCCTGAATATACTTTGTCAAGCTCTTCTCTCTTGTTTGCATGCATCTGAAGGATACGTCCAACACGTTCTTTCTTTCCTTTTGTTGCATTCAATACATAAGAACCTGAGTTCATTGTTCCAGAGTAAACTCTGAAGTATGCTAACTTACCTACGAATGGGTCAGTCATAATCTTAAATACTAATGCTGAGAAAGGACCTTCATCAGAAGATTCTCTTACAACATCGTTTCCGTCTTCATCAACACCCTGGATTGCAGGAATGTCAAGTGGTGAAGGCATGAATTCGATAACTGCATCAAGAAGTTTCTGAACACCTTTGTTTCTGTAAGCAGTACCACAGCATACCGGAACAGCATCACAGTTACATGTTCCTTTTCTTAAAGCTGCTTTTAATGCTTCTGTTGAAGGTTCTTCTCCTTCCAGGTATTCCATCATTAAGTCATCATCTAATTCACAGATTTTCTCAACTAATTCTGTACGGTAAAGCTCTGCATCTTCTTTCATATCTTCCGGGATATCTGTGATGGAAATATCATCACCTTTATCATCGTTGTAGATATATGCTTTCATTTCGAATAAGTCGATGATTCCTTTGAATTCATCTTCTTTTCCGATTGGAAGCTGGATACAGATTGCGTTTTTACCTAATCTTGTTTTGATCTGTTCTACTGCTCCGTAGAAGTTTGCACCTAAGATGTCCATCTTGTTGATGAATGCCATTCTTGGTACGTTGTATGTGTCAGCCTGACGCCATACGTTTTCTGACTGTGGTTCAACTCCACCTTTTGCACAGAATACACCTACTGCACCATCAAGTACACGGAGTGAACGCTCAACTTCTACAGTAAAGTCAACGTGTCCCGGAGTATCAATGATGTTGATACGGTGCTCTAAAGCGCCAGCTTTAGGTTTGCAGTTTTCCTGCAATGTCCAGTGACATGTTGTAGCTGCTGAAGTGATTGTGATACCTCTTTCCTGCTCCTGAGCCATCCAGTCCATAGTAGCAGTACCTTCGTGAGTATCACCGATTTTGTGGTTAACACCAGTATAGTAAAGAATACGCTCAGTTGTTGTTGTTTTACCAGCATCAATATGAGCCATAATACCGATGTTTCTAGTTCTATCTAATGGATATTCTCTTCCAGCCAAGACTTTTTCCTCCCTTAGAATCTGTAATGAGCAAATGCTTTGTTAGCCTCTGCCATCTTGTGCATGTCTTCTTTCTTCTTCACTGATGCACCTGTGTTGTTAGCTGCATCTAAAAGTTCGTTTGCCAGTCTTTCTTCCATTGTCTTCTCTCCTCTTTTACGAGAATACAATGTGATCCAACGAAGTGCTAAAGCCTGTCTTCTGTCTGCTCTTACTTCGATCGGTACCTGATATGTTGCTCCACCAATACGTCTTGCTTTTACTTCAAGCACTGGCATAATGTTGTTCATTGCTTCTTCGAATACTTCAATCGCTGGTTTCTCAGCTTTTGCTTCGATTCTTTCAAATGCTCCGTATACAATCTTCTGAGCTACACCTTTCTTACCATCTAACATGATGTTGTTGATAAGCTTTGTAACCACTTTGTTATTGTATAATGGATCCGCTAATACGTCTCTTTTTTGAGTATGTCCTTTACGTGGCACGGTCCTTCCCTCCTTAATCATTGTTTTGAAATGTTCAAAATTACTTAATTAATTCATCGGTACTCACATGTGTCTTTCTAATGATAATGTGTTCGTGCGGGACTTACTATCTCTATCGATATAACCCGCAACCTACTGGAATCATAGTTCTGTTTGTGATACGATTTTTGTTACTGATTCTTATTTCTTTGCGTCTTTCGGTCTCTTAGCACCGTATTTAGAACGCGCCTGTCTTCTCTTAGCAACACCTGCTGTATCAAGTGTTCCTCTGACAATGTGGTATCTTGTACCTGGTAAGTCTTTTACTCTACCACCACGGATCAGAACAACGCTGTGTTCCTGAAGGTTGTGTCCTTCTCCTGGGATATAGCTTGTTACTTCGATACCGTTAGAAAGACGAACTCTGGCAATCTTTCTAAGAGCTGAGTTAGGCTTCTTAGGTGTAGCTGTTTTAACTGCTGTACACACACCTCTTTTCTGTGGTGCAGATGTGTCAGTTGCTTTCTTTTTTAAAGAGTTGTAACCTTTCTGAAGAGCTGGAGCTGTAGATTTCTTTACAGATGTCTGACGTCCTTTTCTTACTAACTGATTAAATGTTGGCATTCCTTTCACCTCCTATGATATTTCCTGTTCTTCTTTTCGCGAAGAACTCCTGGTTGCTGAGCTTTTATTCACTCTTTTTGTGCATAAAAAATATACATATTCCTATGCACGCTCTATTAGTCTATTACGATTTTCCCCAAATGTCAAGCACCCAGACAAAAAAAGCAAAAAAAAGTCGCAATCCTGCAAACTTTTTTCTGCTTTCCCTGCTTTTCTATAAAAACATGCACCAGATCGGCAACGTCACGAGTGACAGAAGCGTAGATACAAACAGCATTCCCGCAGCGCACTGTTCATCTCCTCCATGTTTTCCTGACAGAAGTACTGCTGTAATCGGTGTCGGCATCGCCGCAATGATCACTGTGATTCCCCGAAGAAGCGGATCGATCGGAAGCAGTGCCGTCAATCCAAACACAATCCCTGGCACAACAATCAGCCGGACAAATGTGTAAAATGCAACGGACTTGGTCAAAAGTCCCTTCGGATTCATTTCGGCAAGCATCATCCCTACCAGCATCATGCTGAGCGGTGTATTGCAGCTGCTGATCCCCGAAATAGTATTTTCCAGAAAAGTCGGAAGGCTGATCCCGCTCCCCATCAGAATTGCCCCGGTATAGACCGCTACAATGCAGGGATTGGTCATCACTTTTCGAAACAGGCTGTGTTTCCCTGCTTTTTCTTCCTGCCCGCTTCCTTTCATAAACACAGACATTCCAATCGTCCACATCACAATCCGGACAGGGATCATAAAAATAGATGCATAAAAAAGTCCGTTGCTTCCGTAAATCCCCTCAATAATTGGATTTCCGAGGAAACCACCGTTTGACACGATCGTCCCATACCGAAGTGTCTTCTGCCTGTAATGCGGTTCTTTTCGGTAGCATACAAAACTCGTCACAATACTGACTACATTATATCCAATTGACAGGAACAATACGATCGCGCAGGAAACCATCATCCCCCAATCCCATTCCATAAAAAATGAATGAATAATATTAAACGGAAGTGTGACAAAGAGACAGAGGTCTACCATGTTCTTCCGCCCCTCTGTGCCCACAATCCCCTTTTTTCGGATGCAGAAACCAATGATCACAAGAAGAAAGATCATCAGCTGCATATTCAACATATTTTTTACTACCATCTTAGATAATTCTCAATGCTTTATCTGCTCGATTCAGCACTTCGCACCCTTCTTCTGTCACAAGAACAAGATCTTCGATACGGACTCCCACTTTCCCTTCAAGGTAAATGCCCGGCTCGATGGAGAAGATCATTCCCGGCTTCAACACGTTTTCATTCACAGAAGAAACATCCCCCGCCTCATGCACTTCTTGTCCGATGCAGTGTCCGGTGCGGTGTGTAAAATATGGTCCATAGCCTTTCTCTGTAATGTAATCTCGGGCTGCTTTGTCCACATCACAGAAACGCGCACCTGGTTTTACTGCCGCAATCGCCCTCAGATTTGCCTGAAGCACGGTATCATACACTTCTCTTGCCTGCTCAGAAGCCTCACCGATAAAGACGGTTCTCGTCATATCAGAGCAATATCCATCCTTCTTACAGCCAATATCAAGCACAACCGAATCTCCTGTTTTGCCGACACTGACCGTATCTGTCATATGATGTGGATCTGCCGCATTTGCCCCATAAGCACAGATTGGCTCAAAAGAATATCCTTCTGCACCCAGTTCCAGATAAATCTTCTGCAATTCTTCTGCCAACTCTTGTTCTGTCATTCCCTGATTCACAAGCGGTATCAGTCGCTCCACTGCCATATCATTCAGTCTGGAAGCTTCTTTCATTTTACAAATCTCATCTGCATCTTTGATCTGCCGAATATCGTCCAGTACAAAAGAAGCATTGACAAACGCACTTCCTGCTTCCAGTTCCATCAGACGAAGTAAAAATTTTGCGGGCCAAATCTTGTCCACTCCTACTTTTTTCTCTTTTTCCACATATCGTGCAAGGATTTCCACACTGTCCTCCACATCATCAAAATAGATGACATCCACTCCAACTTCTCCTTCCTGCGGGAAAAGTTTAGATAGGATCAGCTTGTGATCTCCATTCTGGTTCAGATACAGTACTAGCATCCTCTCTCCCGGCAGGATCATTCTTCCTGTCAGATAGTAGATCGATGCAGGATCTGCAACAATCATTTGTTCCAGTCCTGCGTCTTTCATCGCATTCAATACACGGTTCAGCTTATCTTGAAACATTTTTCTTCCTCCTGCTATCTCTTAATCTATTTCTGTCTGGTTCTCCTTTCACTGATAAATTCTCCCAGCAGAACCCTTTATTTTTTATTATATTCTCTTCTTCTTTCTACTGTCAATTCTGATCTTTTCTGTCCGTCGGACAAATTCCGGCACAACCGCTGCAACCGCCTCATCCACATCCACTTTGTCCATTTCTTTTCTTTCGAAACTGCTGTCGGATAATCAAAACAACCAGCACAGCAACTCCAATTCCTATGATCCAGTCAACCATACATGTCTCCTTCTTCAAACCTCTTATGTAATATCCAGCAGAATGTCTTCCGCGCAGCAAAAGAGGGCAAGACTTTTTCAGCCTCACCCTCCTCTTTTATTCTTCTATCGAATTAAATAAATCCTCGACCAATACATCTTGTGCTTCTAGCTCTGCTACACTTTCCTCAGATAATGTAAATGTCTCAAAGTCTTCTAAAGAAATCTCATCTTCCATTGCCATATCTGTATCCAGTTTTACATCACGGTATTTTCTCATACCTGTTCCTGCCGGAATGAGTTTACCGATCAATACGTTTTCTTTCACACCGATCAGATGGTCCACTTTACCTTTGATTGCCGCCTCTGTCAGGACTTTTGTTGTCTCCTGGAAGGAAGCTGCTGATAAGAAGGAATCTGTTGCAAGAGAAGCTTTTGTAATACCAAGCATTACCTGAACACCTGTTGCAGGCTCTTTTCCTTCTGCGATCATCTTCTCGTTCACATCGTCAAATTCAAGTACATTTACCATTGTTCCCGGTAAGAATTCTGTATCACCCTTTTCCTCGATGCGGATCTTCTTCAGCATCTGACGTACAATGACCTCGATATGCTTATCGTTGATTTCTACACCTTGGAGACGGTATACACGCTGTACCTCCTGGATCATGTAATCTTGTACTGCACGGAGTCCTTTGATCTTCAGAATATCGTGTGGGTTCACACTACCTTCTGTCAGCTCATCACCTGCTCCTAATACTGCTCCATCCTGCACTTTGATTCTGGAACCGTAAGGGATCAGATATGCTTTGGATTCTCCTGTCTCGTTGTTTGTCACAATGATCTCACGTTTCTTCTTAGTATCATGGATGGTTGCAACTCCACCAAATTCTGTGATGATTGCAAGACCCTTCGGCTTTCTTGCCTCAAAAAGCTCCTCGACACGAGGAAGACCCTGTGTGATATCGTCACCGGCAACACCACCGGTATGGAATGTACGCATCGTAAGCTGTGTACCCGGCTCACCGATTGACTGAGCAGCAATGATACCGACTGCTTCTCCAACCTGTACCGGCTCTCCCGTTGCCATGTTTGCACCGTAGCATTTTGCACAGATTCCGATGTGTGACTTACAAGAAAGAATCGTACGGATCTTCACTTCTGTAATCTCTCCGCCCTGTGCATTCACACCGTATTTCATGATGTTCTCTGCACGTTTCGGTGTAATCATATGATTTGCTTTTACAAGCACATTTCCATCTTTGTCACAGATAGTCTCGCAGGAATAACGTCCTGTGATACGTTCCTGTAAGCTTTCAATAACTTCGTTTCCATCCATGAATGCTCTTACATACATACCTGGAATCTCAGCGCCTTTTTCCACACAGTCTACTTCGCGGATAACAAGTTCCTGTGATACGTCAACAAGACGTCTTGTCAGGTATCCAGAGTCGGCTGTACGAAGCGCTGTATCAGAAAGTCCTTTACGAGCTCCATGGGCAGACATGAAGTATTCCAATACGTCAAGACCTTCACGGAAGTTTGACTTGATTGGGAGCTCGATCGTACGTCCTGTTGTATCGGCCATCAATCCACGCATACCTGCAAGCTGTTTGATCTGCTTGTCAGAACCACGGGCTCCGGAATCTGCCATCATGAAGATGTTATTGTATTTATCAAGTCCTGATAACAGTGCCTCTGTCAGCTTATCATCAGTCTCTTTCCATGTCTCTACAACTTCTTTGTAACGTTCTTCTTCTGTGATCAGACCACGCTTGAAGTTCTTTGTGATTCTATCCACAGTATCCTGTGCATTCTGAATCATCTCCGGCTTCTGCGGAGGCACTGTCATATCAGAAATCGAAACAGTCATCGCTGCTCTTGTAGAGTACTTATATCCTGTCGCCTTGATTAAGTCTAATACTTCGGCTGTCTTTGTTGCACCGTGTGTATTGATTACTTTTTCAAGAATCTGCTTATTCTGTTTCTTTCCTACATGGAAGTCTACTTCCAGAAGCAGTTCATTTCCCGGAATGCTTCTATCTACAAATCCAAGATCCTGTGGGATGATCTCGTTAAAGATAAATCTTCCCAGTGTAGATTCTACATTTCCAGTCTTCACTTCACCGTTTGGCATTGTCTTTGTAACACGCACTTTAATCTTAGAGTGAAGCGTGATCACGCCATTTTCATACGCGAGGATCGCCTCATTTAAGTTCTTAAAGTACTTTCCTTCTCCCTTTGCTCCCGGTCTTTCCTGTGTCAGGTAATAGATACCAAGTACCATATCCTGGGAAGGAACTGCTACCGGACCACCGTCTGAAGGTTTCAGAAGGTTATTTGGAGATAAGAGTAAGAAGCGGCACTCTGCCTGTGCTTCTACAGACAACGGAAGGTGAACAGCCATCTGGTCACCATCGAAGTCAGCGTTGAACGCTGTACATACAAGCGGATGAAGTTTGATTGCCTTACCTTCTACAAGAATCGGCTCAAATGCCTGAATACCAAGTCTGTGAAGAGTAGGGGCGCGGTTTAACATAACCGGATGCTCTTTGATCACGTCTTCTAAGACATCCCATACTTCCGGCTGTAATCTCTCAACCATTTTCTTTGCGTTTTTAATATTGTGAGCGGTACCGTTTGCTACAAGCTCTTTCATTACGAACGGCTTGAATAACTCGATCGCCATCTCTTTTGGAAGACCACACTGATAAATCTTCAGTTCCGGTCCTACAACGATAACGGAACGTCCAGAGTAGTCAACACGTTTTCCGAGCAGGTTCTGACGGAAACGTCCGGATTTACCTTTCAGCATATCGGAAAGTGATTTTAACGGTCTGTTTCCTGGTCCTGTTACCGGACGTCCGCGGCGTCCGTTATCAATCAGGGCGTCTACTGCTTCTTGAAGCATTCTCTTTTCATTGCGGACGATAATGTCAGGCGCACCTAACTCCAACAGTCTTCTCAGACGGTTGTTTCTGTTGATGATTCTTCTGTAAAGATCATTTAAGTCAGAAGTAGCAAAACGTCCACCATCAAGCTGTACCATCGGACGTAAATCCGGCGGAATAACCGGGATCACAGTCATGATCATCCATTCCGGTTTGTTTCCGGAATCACGGAACGCCTCTACAACTTCCAGACGCTTCACGATTCTTGCACGCTTCTGTCCAGTTGCTCCTTCTAATCCTGCCTGAAGCTCTACATATTCTTTCTCAAGATCGATTGCCTGAAGCAATTCCTGAATTGCTTCTGCTCCCATTCCGACACGGAAATTATTTCCCCATGCCTCTCTTGCATCCTGGTATTCCTGCTCAGATAACACCTGTTTGTACTGTAAGTTTGTCTCTCCCTTATCCAGTACGATATAGGAAGCAAAATACAATACTTTCTCAAGTGTTCTCGGAGAAAGATCAAGGATCAGTCCCATACGGCTCGGAATTCCTTTAAAATACCAGATGTGAGACACCGGAGCGGCAAGGTCAATATGACCCATACGCTCACGGCGGACACTCGCCTTTGTTACCTCTACACCACAGCGGTCGCAGACAACGCCTTTGTAGCGGATTTTTTTGTATTTTCCACAGTGGCATTCCCAGTCTTTGCTTGGTCCGAAAATTCTTTCGCAGAACAGACCGTCACGCTCTGGTTTTAATGTTCTATAGTTAATTGTCTCAGGTTTTGTAACTTCTCCCCTTGACCACTCTAAAATCTTCTCAGGTGATGCCAATCCAATTTTAATTGCATCAAACGTCATTGGCTGATATGATGTTTCATTATTTGTGGCTGTCATTTGTGGCACTCCCTTCTTCTATTCTTCGTCAAGAATTGCTTCAAAATCGATGTCATCAGTTGCATCAAAATCCGTCAGATCCTCCTCGATGTCCACAAGTTCTTCTCCGTCAAACTCCTGTTTGCTGAACCCGTGTTCCCCGTAAGATTCTTCTTCTGAATTATATCTTCTGTCTCCTTCGATGATTGAATGTAAATCCGTCTCACCGTAATCGATCGTCTCCATGATCTCTACTTCTGTCTGGTCTTCTCTGAGTACTCTGACATCAAGTCCAAGTGACTGAAGTTCTTTTAAGAGTACTTTAAAGGATTCCGGAATTCCTGGTTCTGGGATGTTATCTCCCTTGATAATCGCCTCGTATGTCTTCACACGGCCGACAACGTCATCTGATTTTACAGTTAAGATTTCCTGAAGTGTGTAAGATGCACCGTATGCCTCCAGTGCCCAAACTTCCATCTCACCGAATCTCTGTCCACCGAACTGTGCCTTACCACCTAATGGCTGCTGTGTTACCAGTGAGTAAGGACCAGTAGAACGTGCATGGATCTTATCGTCTACCAAGTGATGCAGCTTCAGATAGTGCATGTGTCCGATCGTAACCGGGCTGTCAAAATATTCTCCGGTTCTACCGTCGCGGAGACGAACTTTACCGTCCCTTGAGAGCGGAACACCTTTCCAGAGTTTTCTGTGTTCTCTGTTGTCTGACAGATACTGCATAACTTCCGGCAGCAACTCTTCTTTATGTTTCTGTTCAAATTCTTCCCACTCAAGATTTACATAATCATTTGCAAGATCCAGAGTGTCCATAATATCATTTTCGTTTGCACCGTCGAATACCGGCGTTGCAATGTTAAATCCTAATGCTTTCGCAGCAAGACTTAAGTGGATCTCAAGTACCTGTCCGATGTTCATACGTGAAGGCACACCAAGTGGGTTCAGCACGATGTCAAGCGGACGTCCGTTTGGAAGGAACGGCATATCTTCTACTGGAAGTACACGGGAAACAACACCCTTGTTACCATGACGTCCGGCCATTTTATCACCGACAGAGATTTTTCTCTTCTGTGCAATGTAAATGCGGACTGCCTGGTTCACTCCAGGAGATAACTCATCACCATTTTCTCTTGTAAATACTTTTGCATCTACTACGATACCGTATTCTCCATGAGGTACTTTCAGGGAAGTATCTCTTACTTCTCTCGCCTTTTCCCCGAAGATTGCACGGAGCAGTCTCTCTTCTGCTGTCAGTTCTGTCTCTCCCTTCGGAGTTACTTTTCCGACAAGAATATCTCCTGCGCGCACCTCTGCACCGATGCGGATGATACCTCTCTCGTCAAGATCCTTGAGTGCATCATCTCCAACACCTGGAATGTCGCGTGTGATTTCTTCCGGTCCTAACTTCGTATCACGAGCTTCTGCCTCGTATTCTTCGATATGTACAGATGTGTAAACATCATCCTGTACAAGTCTTTCACTCAGAAGTACAGCATCCTCGTAGTTGTATCCTTCCCATGTCATGAAACCGATCAGTGGGTTCTTACCAAGGGCCATCTCTCCGTTTGATGTAGATGGTCCATCTGCGATTACCTGACCTGCTTCTACTTTTTCTCCTTTGACTACGATCGGTCTCTGGTTGTAGCAGTTGCTCTGGTTACTGCGAAGGAATTTTGTCAATTTATATGTTTTCTTTGTTCCGTCTTCATGTCTGATCGTAATCTCTTTTGATGTAGAGCGCTCCACAGTTCCTGCCTGCTCTGCAACAACACATACACCAGAATCGACAGCGGCTTTCACTTCCATACCTGTTCCGACTACCGGCGCTTCTGTTGTAAGAAGCGGCACTGCCTGACGCTGCATGTTGGATCCCATCAGCGCACGGTTGGCATCATCGTTTTCCAGGAAAGGAATAAGTGCTGTCGCTACTGAGAACACCATCTTCGGAGAAACGTCCATGTAATCGAACATCTTTCTCTCGTACTCCTGTGTCTCTTCACGGTAACGACCGGAAACATTTTTGTGAAGGAAGTGTCCTTCTTCATCCAAAGGCTCATTCGCCTGTGCTACATGGTAGTTATCTTCTTCATCTGCTGTCATGTAGATAACTTCTTCTGTGACAACCGGGTTCGCCGGATCTGTCTTATCAATCTTACGATACGGAGCCTCGATAAATCCGTATTCGTTAATTCTCGCATAAGTTGCAAGAGAGTTGATCAAACCGATGTTCGGACCTTCAGGAGTCTCGATCGGACACATTCTTCCATAATGAGAATAGTGAACGTCACGCACCTCGAATCCGGCTCTGTCTCGTGACAGACCACCTGGTCCAAGTGCAGAGAGACGTCTCTTATGTGTCAGCTCACCAAGCGGGTTGTTCTGATCCATGAACTGTGAAAGCTGCGAAGAACCGAAGAATTCTTTCACTGCTGCCGTTACAGGCTTGATATTGATCAGAGACTGTGGAGAAATACCATCCAGATCCTGTGTAGTCATTCTCTCACGAACAACTCTCTCCAGTCTGGAAAGACCGATTCTGTACTGGTTCTGTAACAGTTCTCCAACCGCACGGATACGTCTGTTTCCTAAGTGGTCGATATCATCGTCTGTTCCAAGTCCATACTCTAAGTGAATATTGTAGTTAATGGAAGCAAGAATATCTTCCTTTGTAATATGTTTCGGAATCAACTCATTGATGTTCTTGCGGATTGCATCTTTGAGTTCTTCTACATCTCCTGCTGTTTCTTCCAGAAGACCTGCCAGTACCGGATAGAAGACTGCCTCTGTCACTCCAACTTCCTTTGGATCGATATCTACGATCGCCTTTAAATCTACCATCATATTGGAAAGAACTTTGATCTTACGTTCTTCTCCCTGTACCCATACATATGGAACTGCTGCATTCTGGATTGCTTCTGCAAGTTCCCTTGTAATGAGCTGTCCTTCCTCTACAAGCACTTCACCTGTCAGAGGGCTTACAACTGTCTCTGCCGCTTTCTGTCCGGAAATACGGTTCTTCAGTGCAAGTTTTTTATTGAATTTATAACGTCCAACCTTTGCAAGGTCATAGCGTCTCGCGTCAAAGAACATGCTTGTGATAAGGCTCTCTGCACTGTCTACTGCAAGAGGTTCACCCGGACGGATCTTCTTATATAATTCCAGAAGACCTTCTTGATAATTCTCAGCCGTATCTTTTCCAAAGCTTGCAAGAATCTTCGGCTCTTCTCCGAATAATTCAATAATTTCTGCATTCGTACCAAATCCAAGTGCACGAATCAGCACTGTGATCGGTACCTTTCTTGTTCTGTCTACACGAACATAAAAAACGTCATTGGAGTCTGTCTCATACTCCAGCCATGCCCCACGGTTAGGGATAACTGTTGATGAAAATAATTCTTTCCCGATTTTGTCATGGGCAATCGCATAATAAATTCCAGGGGAACGAACTAACTGGCTTACGATAACACGCTCAGCACCATTGATTACAAAAGTACCGGTCGCTGTCATGAGCGGCAGATCTCCCATAAAGATTTCATGCTCGTTGATCTCATCTTTTTCCTTATTATAAAGTCTTACTCTGACTTTCAGCGGTGCTGCATAAGTTGCATCACGCTCTTTACATTCCTCGATCGTATACTTCACATCATCTTCGCATAATGTAAAGTCTACAAACTCCAGACTCAAGTGACCGCTGTAATCAGCAATCGGAGAGATATCGCGGAATACTTCTTTTAATCCCTCATCCAGAAACCACTGGTAAGAATCCTTCTGGACTTCGATCAAGTTCGGCATCTGCAATACTTCTTTTTGTCTAGAATAGCTCATACGGGAACTTTTTCCATTTGTGATGGGACGAATTCTATTTTTCTCCATTGACGTTTCACTCCTTGTATATTTATTTGGTTGCGTTGTATTTTCCTTGAATATACAATGAAAACAAGCATTTATGAGTGTTTTCATATGCGCACTACGGGCATTATTATCCACAATAGCGCATTTTTAACTGTATCATGAAAACTTTCTGTTGTCAAGTGTTTTTTTCAGCAATTTAAAAAGGGCAGGACTTTTCCCACCCTGCACATCCCTCTATACATTTTCTCTGAAAAATCGCTCTGCATTTTCAAAAAAGATTTTATCTACTACCGCTTCTTTGATCCCTCTTTTTAACATCTTCTCTGCAAGTTCTGCATATTTCACAGGCGTATTTAACGACAAATGGATATCCGCTCCATCGAAATCACTTCCACATGCGATCACATTTTCTCCACCCAGCTCCAACATGCGGTCAATATGCCGATACACATCCTCCTCTTTCCCCTCTCCTGTATCACTTAAAAACGGTTGATGAAGATTGATCCCTACCAATCCTCCTCGCATAACCATTTCACAAAACTGTTCTTCTTTCAAGTTTCTCGGATGCGAACAGATTGACCGTAAATTCGAGTGAGTTGCAACAAACGGACGCGCAGCCACTTCACAGACTTCATCAAATCCTCGATCATTTAAATGAGAGACATCTACGATCATTCTCCTCTCTTCCATTTTTCTGATCACTTCTTTTCCAAACGGCGTAAGCCCTTCCCCGGTATCATGTCCTGACCCAAGCTCATTTTTTCCATTCCAGACAAGCGTCATGATTTTTACGCCGCTCTCCGCCAGATCATCTATACGTTCTATCCTTCCTCCAAGCGCCGCACCACTTTCTACCGCCAAAATTACCGCGCACTTTCCTTGCCCGGTAATCCGTCTGATATCTGCTCCACAGTTGATTTTTTCCACAACTTCTGCCTGTCTCTGCAAAAGCTGAGCCAAATATTCTTTGTACTTGAGAAAATATGCAAATGCATCCTCTCCTCGGACTTGATCCGGAATAAAAATCGCCATCGTTTGGCAAAAGCACCTGAACTTTTCCAGCTCACATAATGAGAACTGTGTTTCCGGGCAGAAAAAATCTGCCTTTTTCTCTCCCAAGGTAACAAGTGTATCACAATGTAAGTCAAATAACTTCATATTTCTTTCTCCCATTTTTCAAAATTTCTTTCCATATGCTTCTTTCTGCTATCATACGCTTTTTCTAGCATATTCTCTACTCTTTCCGGAAACTTCCTACTCTCTCTCCAAAAACAATATATGCTCTCTCTTCAGATGCAGCCACTTCGGCACACCTTTTTCCCCAACATCCCAGAGTTTCTTGGAAACTTTCCACACAACTGGAGTTTTTGCACGTTCCGATGTGAAAAACTGTACATGATACTCAAATAAATCCTCTTTCACTTCCGGTTTGTAAACCGGAAATACAAGTTCACCGTCTGACTCTGTACGCTCTGTTGTAAATTCATGCGCCCGGATCCCGATTGCCTGTGCATCGCCTACGTTTCCCATTCCAGCAGGAATCACCATATCCCATCCCGGCACATACAGGTGTTTCCCGTCTTTCCATACAATCTCTTCAATATTTTTACATCCGGTCAGCTTCGCTGCAGCTACTTTCTGCGGATGCTCAAACAACTCTTTGACCGTTTTTTTGATAACAGCTTTTCCGCCATCCATCACCAGTACTTCTTCACTAAAACGATAAATTTCATCCCGACTGTGCGAAACCAAAATAACAGTGCCCGGATAATCTTGAAGCAGTTCCAGACATTCTCTCTGTGTCTGTTCCTTCAAATAACTGTCCAATGCTGAAAAAGGCTCATCCAACAGAATCATATCCGGCTCATAAATCATGATCCTCGCAAGCGCCGTCCGCTGCTGCTGGCCTCCTGACAACTGCCCCGGAAGTTTTTTTTCCAGTCCCTGCAAGGAAAATCGATCAATCATGTCCCGCACTTTTTTTTCTTTTTCCTTTTTTCCACAACGAAGTGCAATCCCAATATTCTTTTCCACAGTTATCGTCGGGAAAAGTGCGTAATTCTGAAACAAGTAACCGACATTTCGCTCCTGCGGCGGCATCCATATTTTTTTTGCAGAATCAAAAAAGACCTTCCCCGCGGATTCTATCTTCCCGGTTTCAGGTCTTTCAATCCCTGCAATGCTTTTTAGTGTAAGACTCTTTCCACATCCAGATGCTCCGAGGATCCCGATTCTTCTACTTTCCGACTGAAACTGCACATCCAGCTTAAAATCATCAAATTCTCTATGTATCCTTACTTCTATCGCCATACTACCACCTCTTGATATGTCTCATCCGTCTTCCAAGCAAAAGATTCAACACGAAGATCATTCCAAACGCGATCACCATCACGATCCCTACCCATACACCTGCCGTCAGATAATCACCATCCTGAATGACCATCGCGATCTTCTGGGAGATCGTTCCCGTCTTTCCCGGAATATTTCCCGCCAGCATCGAAGTCGCCCCATATTCTCCGAGCGCCCGGGCAAATGCCAGTATCGTTCCCGCTGTAACTCCTGGACCTGCGGTCGGCATAACTACCGTCCAGAAAATACGAAACTCTGACATTCCAAGTGTCCGCGCCGCATGGATCAGATTGATATCGATCTGCTCAAATGCCGCCCGTGCATTCCGATACATCAGCGGGAATGCAATCACCGTCGCAGCGATCACACATCCAGCCCATGACTGTACGACCTTGATATCAAAATTGCCATATAGAAATGCCCCAAACGACCGCCGCACACTGAATATGAGCAGCAGGAAAAAACCTGCAACCGTGGGAGGAAGTACCATCGGAAGTGTCAGTATACCATCCAGAACCGCTTTTAGTCTCGGTCCCGCCTGAACAGATTTTCTAGCCGCGTAGATTCCTAAAAAGAACGAGATTACTGTCGCAACCACACCGGTTTTCATAGAAATCCAAAGCGGACTCCAGTCCAGTTCTGCCATGATCCTTCTGACTTCTTCCATGTTTCCTTCCTCCTAATACGATACTCTCTCTATTCTACCTGTGTATCAAAATAATAACTTTCAAAAATCGCTTTTGCTTCGTCTGAGACGACATATTCTAAAAACTCTGCAGCCGCTTCTTTCTGTGCATCATCCGCTTCCTTATTTTCCACCTGACAGATTGGATAAATGACATTTCCCGTCAGATCATAACTGACTGTCTGAAGTACCTTTACCTGATCCTCATAGCCGTATGTATCTGAATAGTAAGTTGTCCCAACCTCACAGGAACCTTCTGTGACAGCGATCAGAACTTTGCTGACATTATCCTGCTCGCTGATTTCCACGCCTCCGAATGCTTTTGACATTTCCTCCGTCGAAATCTTTGATACATCCTCTGTCTCTGGAAGGATCCCAAGGCTGACAAGCGCTTCTCTTGTATACTTTCCAACCGGTACACTTCCCCCGGCAAGGGCAACGCTCTCTGCCTTGTCCAGATCTTCCAGTCCGGTAACCTCGGTACCGCTGTCCTTTCTTGTAAGAAGGACAACCTGATTGTTCACTACATTTTTTCTTGTCCCATCCACAATCAGCCCGTCTGCCTCAAGCTGATCCATTTGCTTTTGCGCTGCGGAGAAAAAAATATCGCATTCGTATCCTTCTTCAATCTGTGTGAGAAGGGTCCCCGAACTATCCGCATTGTAAGTGATCTTCACTTTCGGATGCTCCTTCTCATAATTTTCTGCCAGTTCTGTCATGACCGTATTCAGACTCGCAGCGATAAATACCTGGATCTCCGTCTCTTCTTTCTTGCCGGGATCTGCTTTCCCCTTTTTCTGTGTTGCTTTTGCTTCTGCTTGTTTCCCCTGCGGTTCCGTCTTTTCATTTTTTCCGGCACAGCCGGTCAGCCCAACCGCACTTCCGCTCAAAAGGCATCCTGCCAGCAATAGGGCGCCTGCCCGTCTCCATGTTTTCTTTCCGCTTCCCACCATTTTCCTCAGATGCATCGAATCCACCTTTTCCCTTCTCTTTTATTCACTTTGCTCCAGCAGCCTGATCTCATCTCCGACTTTAATATGTCCTCCGTGGATCACCTGTGCAAACACGCCTTCTCTTGGCATGATACAGTCCCCCATTTTCTGAAAGATCTGGCAATGACTGTGACATTCTTTCCCAATCTGTGTCATCTCCAAGATCACTTCACCAATCTGGAAGCGCGAACCAACCGGAAGATTTTTAAAATCGTACCCTTCCGCGATAATATTTTCTCCGAATGCGCCAAATTCCACATCCGCCCCTCGCTCACGAAATTCCTGAATGCGCTCCAACGAAAGCAGACTGATCTGACGGTGCCATTTCCCCCCGTGTGCATCGCCAACAATCCCCCAGTCTACTTCAATATCTGCTTCCTGCACTTCGCTTTTTTGAATTCCTCTGATATCGCTTGTACAGATTCCCCTGATGATTCCCATATTATCCTCCTATCCGGGACATTTCCCGCTTTTCTGTGATTTCCTCTTTCTTTTCAAAACAATGTGCTTCCGGTTTCTCTGAAATTGCTTGTGCAAGCAACCGCCTCACTTTCTCCGGCTGATGGTTTCTGATCGCCTCTTTTATTGAAATCCCGGTATCATAACACAGGCATGGCTTTATGAAGCCTTCCGCTGTCATTCGTATCCGATTGCAGCTGTCACAGAATTTTCCGTGCAATGCGCTAATAAATCCAACACTTCCCTGAAATCCCGGTATCTGGTAGTACACTGCCGGTCCATTGCCATGCCCAGAAAATGCTCCTCGCCCACCGCTCTGCTGCTTCTTTGCTTCTTCTGTCATTTCGCCATATTTTCCACGGATCTTTTCCAACAACTCCTGATTGGAAACAGATGCCTTCCTGCTGCCGTGCCCAATCGGCATCATCTCAATAAACCGTATATCGATCGGTGTTTCCTTTGCAATCTGGAGCAACGCTTCCCATTCTCCCTCATTGACGCCCTTTTGAAGTACCGTGTTGATCTTGACTTTCAGTCCAAGCGCATGTGCGGTACGGATTCCTTCCAGCACATCCTTTAGCCTGTCATATCCGGTGATCTCCGCAAATTTTTCTGCGCACAGCGTATCCAGACTTACATTGACGCCGTCGAGCCCCGCTTCTTTTAATTCTTTCGCATACACTGCAAGGAGAATCCCGTTTGTCGTCAACGTCACCTGCTCTGTGTGCGGAAGTGCTTTCAGCATATGGATCAGTTCGATGCAGCCTTTCCGCACAAGCGGTTCCCCTCCGGTCACTTTAAATTTTGTGATTCCAAGTTCCGAAGCAATCTGGCAGACTTCTGCAATCTCTTCCAGTGTAAGGATCTGCTCCATCGGAATGCTTTTGATCCCATCCGGCATGCAATAGCGACATCTCAGATTGCATCGGTCCGTGATGGAAATCCGCATATAATCAATGACTCTTCCATACGAATCTTTCACCTATTCGTCCTCGCTTTCCAAAATAAGTGTCCCACTCTTGCCCCCGGTCTTTCTGCACAGCCGGATATCGGAAATACGCATTGCCTTATCCACCGCCTTACACATATCATAGATTGTAAGCAGCGCGATATTAACTCCCGTCAGCGCCTCCATCTCCACGCCGGTTTTAGCGACCGTCTTTGCCGTGCACGCCGCCTCGATCGCGCAGCTTTCCTCCAGACAGGTAAATGTGATCTCCGCTTTAGAAAGATTTAAAATGTGGCAGAGCGGAATCAGATCCGATGTCTTTTTGGCTCCCATGATCCCGGCAATCCTTGCCACACCGAGGACATCACCCTTCTTCATTTCTCCTGCTTTAACAAGCGCAAAACATTCCGGACTCATATAGATCTTTCCTTTCGCTGTCGCTTCGCGCTGTGTTTCCTGCTTCTCGCTGACATCGACCATCACAGCATGGCCACTCGCATCAAAATGTGTAAATCCGCTCATTAATATCCTCCTTTTCCGAATCCGCAGTTTGGAAATGTACAGACCGGGCAGGACAGACAGAGCCCGCCTTCTCCAAGTGCGTAAAATTCTTCTGCCTTGATCTTCTCTCCTGCCAGAAGCCTCGGAAGCACCAGATCAAAGATGGTCCGTTTCGCATACATCACGCAGCCCGGCAATCCGACAACCGGTCTTTCTCCCTCATAGTAGGCGAGAAGAAACATCGCTCCCGGCAGCACCGGCGCTCCGTAAGTGACGATCTCTGCGCCTGTGTTTTTAATCGCAAGCGGCGTGCGGTCATCCGGATCGACGCTCATCCCCCCAGTACAGATGACCATATCCATCCCGGCATCCAGCATCGCCCGGATCACAGCTGTGATCTGTTCATGGTCATCGCTGCAGATCTCATGCATTGCCACTTCCATGCCATATTCTGCCAGCTTCTCCTTGATCACCGGTGAAAATTTATCCTGAATTCTCCTCTTGTAGACTTCACTTCCAGTCGTCACAAGCCCGATCTTCTTCTGCACATACGGAAGAATGGAAAAAATCGGTCCGCCTTCTGTCACTTGTTTTGCCCGCTCCATCTTTTCCTTCTCGATCACAAGCGGAATAATCCTTGTCCCTGCAATCTTCTCCCCGGCCTTGACCGGAAAATCTCCATGTCTTGCAGCAATCATCATCTGTCCAAGACTGTTGACTGCAAAGAGCTTCTCTCTGTCAATCTTCAGCACGCCGTCACAGTCTGCAATCAGTTCGATCTTCCCTTCTTTTACCTCCGAGCCATGCATCGCTTCCCCTTTGCAAATCTCGTATAGAACCTCTGCTGCCTCATTTTCATGAAGCATCGTATCATCATTTTCCCACACATAAATATGTTCTTTTCCGACACTTAACAGTACGGGGATATCTTCCTCTTTGATCACATGCCCCTTTCGGAACACGGCATCTTTTACGATACCCGGAATGATCTGTGTGATATCATGGCACAAAATCTGTCCGACTGCCTCTTCTGTTTTACATAATTTCAATTTTCTCACTCCGTTCGTTATGTTTTTATTTACATATCGAAATACATCATATATAATTTTCTTAGAAATTACAAGGAGTTTTTGAGACTTTATGAAAACAGGTGCGATTATTTTAGCGGCAAAGAGAGGGAAGCAGGACAGCACTTTCCTTCCACTTTTGGAACTGGATCACGTCTCTGTCATCCGCCGTGTGATCCTGGCTCTAAAACGGGCAGGAATTTCCCCAATTACCGTGATCACCGGAGAAGAAGCCGACCAGGTGGAAAAAGAAATATCCGGGCTGCAGACGATCTGTCTGTACAGTCCTCGGTATGAAACACTCTCTATGTTTGACCAAATCTGTACCGGGCTTAACTACATGGAGGATCTCTGCGACAGCGTATTTATCCTCCCTGCCAAATATCCGATCCTTCTGTCACAGACACTGGAGACCATGCTGTCTGAGGATGCCCCCTGCGTCCGCCCGGTCTTTGAAGGTCACCGGGGCCATCCGATCCTGCTCCGGGAAGAATTATTTTCAGAAATACTGACATACACCGGTGAAAACGGACTGCGCGGTGCATTGCGCCAACCGTCTATCGCCGCCCGCACAGCAGAAGTTTCCGTCAGCGATTCCGGCATCATTTTATCCGCAGACACCGTAGATTCCGATACTGAACGCTTCAATAAAAATGAGACACTTCCAATCTACGCCGTCGGAGAATTTCAGCTTTGCCGAGAAATCCCATTTTTCACATCCGAGACAGCCCGGTTTTTGATGCTGATCGAGCATACCGGTTCCATGCAGACCGCGTGCCGGCATATGCAAATTTCTTACAGCAAAGGCTGGAAGACGATCAAGTCCGTGGAAAGTCATCTCGGCTTTTCTCTGCTGCACACAAAAATAGGCGGGGGCGGAGGCGGTTCCTCCTCTCTCACAAAAGAGGGAACGGTATTTTTACAGAATTATCTGCGCGCAGAAGAACAGCTTTCTGCCTATGCCTCAGAACTGTTTCAAGAAATTTTTACCGGACAAAAAACACCTCTTAAAAACCTAGATTAGAGGAAAAGATTCCTAATTAAAAATTTAGATTGGGGAAAAAGATTAACTATTAAAAATTTAGATTGGAGAATCTTATGAAAACTATGAAAGAACTTTTCGAAATCCTTTTAGAACATGGAGAATCCGAAAATGACTGTATGATCGTGACTGTGACAAAAAGCTCCGGCTCTGCTCCCCGCGGCGCCGGCTCCCGCATGATCGTCCTCGCTGACGGAACGTCCCACGGAACGATTGGCGGAGGCTCCATTGAATACGAAGCAACAAAGCAGGCGCTTCTCGGGATCCAAGAGCAGACTTCCTTTTTGAAAGACTTTGTCTTAAGACCAAATGATGCTGCCGATCTCGGAATGGTTTGCGGCGGTCAGATCACTGCCTATTTTCAATATGTCTCCCATGAGAATACAGTCTTTCTAGATCAGTGCCGTTCACTGCTCGCCAACTGGGATCAGGCAAAACAACTCTGGCTCCTCCTCGATCTGACGGAAGAATCCAACTGGACCTTCCAGTATATGACCGATACCATAGACGCCTCGCTGCGCAATTTGACAGATTCTGGATATGCACTTCCAGAAGAGCCGTCCGAATATAGTATTGCCGGCAGGCATTATTACATCGAACCCCTCATCAAAGCCGGAACTGTCTATATCTTTGGAGGCGGACATGTGGCGCAGGAACTTGTTCCGGTACTGACACATTTGGATTTTCGCTGTGTCGTCTTCGATGACCGAAAAGAATTTGCCAACCCAGAACTATTCCCTTCTGCCTGCCGCTGCATCACTGGAAACTTTGAGCAGCTGTCAGATCTGATCGACTTTCATCCGGAAGACTATGTCTGCATTATGACTCGCGGACATCTCTGTGACTACATTGTCCAAAAACAAGTGATGCAGACACCCGTCTCCTACATCGGCATCATGGGAAGCCGACGAAAATGCGAAACACTCCGCGAAAAACTTCTGGCTGACGGATTTACCAAGGAAGAGATTAACCGCTGCAAGTCCCCGATCGGCCTCTCCATCGGCGCGGAGACTCCTGCCGAGATTGCAGTCAGCATCGCAGGCGAACTGATCGCAACACGTGCAAATAACCCGCTTTAATATTATGCTCTAAAAAATTTGGACGTATGAACGACACTATTTCACTTCATACGTCCAGTGGAAGCAATCTTCTAATTTCCCCCACTGGATTCCGGTCAATGTATCATATAATCGCTGTGTGATTTCTCCGGTTTGAAAGTCATTGATGGTAATACTTTCCCCTTTATAATTTAATTTGCCGATTGGGGAAATGACAGCTGCTGTCCCGGTTCCAAAAGCTTCCTGCAGCTTTCCGTTTCTTCCTGCTTCCATTAATTCATCAATTGACAAATGACGCTCTTCTACGACATATCCCCAGGATTTTAACAATTGGATCACAGAATCACGAGTGACTCCCGGTAAAACCGTTCCATCACACGGTGCAGTCACAATTTTTTCATCGATGATAAACATCGCATTCATCGTCCCTACTTCTTCTACATATTTTCTTTCTACTCCATCAAGCCACAATACTTGCGTATACCCTAACTTTTCCGCTTTCACCTGAGCCGCTATACTTGCAGCATAGTTTCCACCACACTTTGCAAATCCTGTACCGCCTTTCGTAGCACGCACGTATTCATCTTCTACATAAATTTTAACCGGATTCACTCCCTCCGGGTAATATGCCCCAACCGGCGAGAGAATGATCATAAATTTATATGCATTGCTTGGGTGTACTCCCACCGCACGTTCCGTTGCAAACATAAACGGGCGAATGTAAAGAGAAGTTCCTTCCGCCGTTGGGATCCAGTCTTTTTCATAAGAGACTAAAGTAGCAATCGCATCCACAAACAGTTCTTCCGGCAATACTTCCATACAAAGACGGCGGTTGGAATTTGCAAACCTTTTCGCATTCATTTCTGGTCTGAATAAAAGTAGCTTTCCTTCTTTTGTCCTATATGCTTTTAATCCCTCAAAGGTTTCCTGCGCATAATGTAAAACCATTGTTGCCGGATCCAGTGAAACTGGTCCATAAGGCTCAATCGTTGCATTATGCCAGCCTTTTTCTTTCGTCCAGTCCATCGTAAACATATAGTCTGTAAAATATTTTCCAAAGCCTAACGCATTCTCATCCGGCTTTTCTTTTAATTGTTCTGCGGGTATAAATTTTACTTCCATTGTAACTCCTCCTAAAATTATTTAGTTATCAGATTACACCTTTTTCCTCTTTTTTGTCAATAACCGTTTGACATTTCTTTGTATTTTCTCAATATGTAGTTCAATTTAATTTTATTCAAAAAAAATAATTGACATCTAGTATTTTTTCTTGTAATATATACGCAACACATGAATACAAATACAATATCAAGATAACTTTTTTCCTGCTTTTTCTTCACAAAAGCTTTCAGCACTGGGATAAAGCAAGAAATAGGCCAAAAGTTACACTGTATTTTTATGCAATCTAAGTAGTACTACAAAACAAATCTGTGATTTTGTCTTCGTTTTCTCCTCTGTGAGGCTAGACGAAGTTTTTTATTTTTATTTCATGCTGTTATCAAAAAGGAATATGCAAAGGAGGAACTGTATGAATGGATTATTATTATTAGGAATTACGGCTGTTGTATTAATCGGAGCTTATCTGCTGTATGGCCGCTACTTAGTAAAAGAGTGGGGAATTGATGTAACTGCTAAAACACCCGCAGTAAAAAAAGAGGATGGGGTTGACTATGTCCCGAGCAATAAATGGGAGGTCTTTGCCCACCAATTTTCTTCTATTGCCGGCGCGGGTCCTGTCACCGGTCCTGTGATGGCAATGATGTTTGGCTGGCTTCCTGCATTTTTATGGATCATAGTCGGAGGTATTTTCTTTGGAGCCGTTCAGGATTTTGCTTCCCTTTATACTTCTGTAAAATCAGATGGGAAATCAATCGGCCAGCTTATTGAAATATATATTGGAAAGACCGGAAGAAAGTTATTTTTCTTATTCTGCTGGTTATTTACATTATTGGTCATTGCGGCTTTCGCAGATATGGTTGCGGGAACTTTTCATGGCTTTCGCGCTGACGGCTCCAAATTACAACCAAATGCTGCGGCTGCTTCCATTTCTATTCTTTATGTTTTTGTGGCGATTGCATTTGGATTATTCTTACGCAAAACGAAAATCGACGGCTGGAAACAAGCTGTTTTAGGAATCGTACTAATTGTCGCTATGCTTGCAGCAGGAATTGCTTTTCCTGTTTATCTGCAAAAGCAAAGCTGGTTATATTTAGTGTTTGTTTATATTTTCTTCGCAAGTGTCACCCCTATGTGGCTCTTAAAACAACCGCGTGACTATTTGACTACCTTCTTATTTGTAGGAATGATCATTGCAGCTGTCATCGGAGTTGTGATTTCAAATCCTACGATTTCAACACCGGTCTTCACCGGTTTTGTCTCTGCGAATGGAAGTTATTTATTTCCGACACTGTTTGTCACCATTGCCTGCGGTGCAGTAAGCGGATTCCATTCTTTAGTATCAAGCGAGACGAGCAGCAAACAGATTCGAAATGAAAAAGACATGCTGCAAGTGGGCTACGGCAGTATGCTTCTGGAATCTCTGTTAGCTGTATTAGTAATTGTAATTGTAGGCTCTTTGACAAATTTAGCCGACACCGGTGTATTAAATAATGATCTGGCCGCTATGGCATTGGCAGACACCGCTACTCCTTTTACGAAATTCTCCGTAGGGGTAACGGGATTGATCAGTAAGCTTGGAATGCCTCAAGAATGGGGATTATGCATCATGACTATGTTCGTTTCTGCTTTGGCTTTAACTTCCTTAGATGCTGTTGCACGTATCGGAAGACTCTCTTTTCAGGAATTATTTGAAATCGAAGAAGGCAAAGCAGTTTCACCAGCTGTAAAAGTTCTGACAAACAAATACTTTGCAACAATCATCACACTGGCCGGCGGATATCTGTTAAGCTTAGGTGGATATAATAACATCTGGCCACTGTTTGGTTCTGCAAATCAGTTATTAGCCGCTATGGTATTGATTTCTTTATCTGTGTTCTTAAAAGTGACAGGCAGAAAGGGATTCATGTTATACGCACCAATGACAATGATGTTAGTTGTGACCATGACATCCTTAGGAATGAGCGTTTACTCCATCTGCAAAAAAATATTCGTAACCGGAGGATTTGCTTTCTTAACAGATGGATTACAATTATTCTTTGCTCTTTTACTCATGGGACTTGGCTTGTTGATTGCATTCTCTTCCGGCAAAAAACTTGTGGAGCGCAAACCTCAACCGAACCGTGATTCGCTTGTCCGAGAATAAAAATCTTCTGTTGTGAAAAAGCAGGAATTGCCCTTTAAGACAACTCCTGCTTTTTTCAATCGATTAAACTTCCCACATATGGAAATCCACCCGTCACATTTCCTTTTTCTATCTATCCTCTCACCTTTATCTATTTAAAATTTTCAGAATCATATCTGCGCTTCCCACATTATACCCTGCAACACCATAGATTCCTCTCATTTCCTGATTGACAATGACAATCAGCGGCAGTTTGCCCGGCTCCAGATACATCCTTCTTGCCAGCGTCTCCATATCTGCTCCAAAGTCGTCTACAAGAAACTGGGCATGCTCCAGTTCTGCGAGTGTTTTCGCAAGCGTCGGATCCTTTTTCACTTCCATATCCCGGACTACAAAATACAGATTCGCAGGCAGTTGATTATATGCCTCACTCCTCTGTCGGATCTCATTTAAAAGATGTTCGGTCGGCTCTTTTCCTTCCTCCAACCAGAGGAAGAGCCCTTCCTTTTCTTTTACCAGTTCCGAAAGATGACATTGCGTTCCATCTTCTTTCTGCACCGTAAAGTCTGTGATTGCATTCTCTTCCAGCATGTCTTTGACATCTGCCTCCTTCTGTTCGAGAACAATATGCCGTTTTTCCCCTTCTTTCAATACAAACACAAACTGTTTGGCAAACACATTTCCATTTGGCAGACGGTTCGCTGTGAGAATCTTATACCGTCCCGGGAACAGAGGGATCTCCCCATAGACTGGAAGCCCGTTCTCATCACTCAGCCGCCATGTCTGATATTTCGTTCCATCAAATTTCGCGATCGTCCAGTTTTGATAGTATGTCCATGTCTTTCCTTCCTGCTGCTCGACAACAATCCCTGCTGTCCGCACTTCCGACTGTCCTTCATACTCTTCCAATGCCACAAATGCACCGTCCTTCCACACTTCCAGTATGCGATCAGATGGATTCAGACGGGCAGGGATTCCAAGTGTTCTTAATATCTGCACACTTACTACCCGTTTGGTCAGTGCACTTCCATATCCGGTGGTGAGTGCGCCCTGTGCAGAAGTGATCAGATTTCCATACTCTAACTGCTCATCGGACTTCAGATGTGCACAGACAAATTCCCACACATACTTTGGCTCCTCCGCCATCTTCTGCCTCTCTTCCTCCGAGAGCCATGACAGCAGAAATCTTCGGAATGGACGAATCATCTCATTATCCACGCGCGGACATAAGATATACGGTACAAATAACTCTTTGTCCCATTTTCCCGCAAAGACTGCCGCATGCCTGCAATGTTCTTCTAAACTATCTGCGGTAATATCCAGATAATCTTTTTCCCGAAGACTATTTAACAGCTCCATCTTTAGTGCAGGTTCCATCTCCTTTTCAAGAAATTTTGCAATCTCCCTCTGATTTCCACACGCAAGCTTCATAATCTCCACTGCACGCGCCCGAAACCGTTCCGGCATACATTCGGCTGCCTTTATCGCCACCTCTTCATCATAAAAAGCCGCTTCCTTTGCCATGCATTTTTCTGTCGCTTTTCTGCTTTTTTCTCTTCCAAACAAAATTTCTTCTTCCGACTGCACGCAACGATTGACCGGAGAATCTTTCGGAGCGGTCACGATCATCTCCGTCCATACATCTAGCTGACAGTCTGTCTGCCCCAGTCTCAGTATACAGCTGTGCTGCTTTGCCACATCTACGAGTTGTTCCGCATAGGCTCCATCCTTGTATGCAGTCACCTGCAAAGTGCCAAATCCAGTCTCCAGCACTTTCTTTCCCTTTGCATCTGTACGGGCACAGGCAATTTCTCCAAACTCTGCATAGTTCAACACCTCAAAGCGGATCTCTGCTCCCGAAGCCGGAGTACCGTCAGCATTGAGCACCGTCACTTCCACATTGGTCGTTTTTGCATACGTTTTCAACTGATTAGCCACAAGAGCCATACCTGTTCGTCCGACCAGCTCTTCCTTCGGTCTGACCGGGAGCAGCCAGCGGGAATGTACCATCATTGCCCGGGAGGATGCATTCGTGAACCATCCCTTATTCAGAACTTCCTCCGGCTCACATGCTCCCAGAAACTTCCACGTTCCATCGCTCCAGACTTCCACCCACGCATGATTATCATCACAGTGAGACCAAAGTGGAACATACACCTGCCTTGCCGGAATCCCGACACTTCGGAACACGGATACTGCAAAGGTGGACTCCTCCCCACATCTGCCATATGCGGAACGGTACACGCACTCTGCACTTGCAGTTCTGTCATCTGTCGTGCGATACGTCGCCTCCTCGGCACACCAGTAATTGATCTCCAAAATCGCCTTCGCCATCGAAAGCCCCTCAATCCTCTTATGCAACTTTTCATAGAAAAACGGCCGACACGGTGTCAGATCTTCATTATTTACTCGATGGTGGAGTATATAGCCCGCAAAAACCTCCTCCGGAATCGTTCCCGCAAACGGACCTGCCTCCCATAAAAACACTCCATGCTTTGCATAAGATAAAAACAATTCCGCCTCATAATCTGCCGCATCACTGACCGGCATCGAAGCATAAAGACATTTCAGCGCCTCCGCCTCATCGTCACTGCATTTGGAAAGGGCAGTCTCCACCTCTGTTCTCCTCTCTCCAAGACGGTTCAGCTGCACTTCAAAGCTACGCTCTATCTCCTGCATAAATTTTTGTGTAAACATATCGTTTCCCCACCTCTCTTTCAGCATCTTTCATCTGTTTTCGCCTGATCTTTTCTCATTATAGCACCTCATTTTATGACTCAACAAGATACTTCTTTAAAGTTTAAAGCACTTTTCCCCATATGCAAATAAGGCTGCCATCCTGCATTTTCTGCAAGGATGACAGCCTCATCTTATTTTATTGTAGTGTTTTCACAATACAATTATTTTAAGTTAACTTCAGCACCTTCTGCTTCTAATTTAGCTTTCATTTCTTCAGCTTCTGCTTTAGAAACGCCTTCTTTAACTACCTTAGGAGCTCCGTCTACTACTTCTTTAGCTTCTTTTAATCCAAGTCCTGTGATTTCACGAACAACTTTGATTACTTTAACTTTAGATGCTCCAGCAGAAACTAATTCTACGTCGAACTCATCTTTCTCTTCTGCTGCTCCAGCTCCGTCTCCAGCTGCTGCTGCAACTACAACACCTGCTGCTGCAGATACACCAAATTCTTCTTCACATGCTTTTACTAATTCATTTAATTCTAATACTGATAATTCTTTGATCGCTTCGATCATTTCAGCTGTTGTTAATTTTGCCATTTTACTTACCTCCATAAAATTTGCTTTATTTTCGTTTTTTGATTTTTATAGATTATTCAGCTGTTACTTCAGCTGCTTCCTCTGCTGCCGCTTCTACAACTTCGCCATCTTTTTCAGCGATTTGTTTAATAACACGAGCAAAGTTTGTAATTGGTGACTGAATGCTTCCAAGGAATTTGGAAAGTAATTCGTCTCTTGAAGGAATCTTCGCTAACTCGTTTAAAGCTGCGCTGTCATAAACAGTTCCTTCTACTACACCAGCTTTTAATTCTAATGCTTTTGCGTCTTTTGCAAATTTGCAAAGAATTCTTGCCGGAGCTGTTGCATCGTCTTTAGAAATTGCGATCGCGCTTGGTCCTTCTAAGTAAGAATCAAGTTCAGCGAACTCTGTTCCCTCGAATGCTCTTCTCATCATTGTGTTCTTGCAGACTTTGTAGATTACACCAGCTTCTCTTAACTGTTTACGTAACTCAGTATCTTCTGCTACTGTTAATCCACGATAATCAACTAAAACTGCTGACTGAGCACCCTGGATGTCTTCCGCGATAGCCTGTACGATCGGTTGTTTTAACTCAACTTTTGCCATGAATGGTATACCTCCTTATAGATTTATACCGCCGATATAAAAACCTCTCTGTCAAAAGACAGAGAGGTTAGAAAATTCATATTTAGAATTTACATCTCCTCGGTAGGCGTTTTCTCCTTATGCCTTACGGCACCTACTGTCTTCGGCAGTTATTGCTCTGCTATTATAGCATCTTTATATATTTGATGTCAATAACAAATTAAGCTAATTTTGCTGGGTTTACTTTTACACCAGGTCCCATTGTAGAAGTAAGAGTCACACTCTTTAAGTACTGTCCCTTAACTGCTGCTGGTTTTGCTTTGTTGATTGCATCAATAAGCGTCTGGAAGTTGTCCGCTAACTGTTCTTCTGTGAAAGAAGCTTTTCCTAATGGCACATGGATAATGTTTGTTTTATCTAATCTGTACTCGATTTTACCGGCTTTGATATCTGCGATTGCTTTTGTAACGTCCATTGTTACTGTACCAGCCTTCGGGTTTGGCATTAAACCTTTTGGTCCAAGTACACGTCCTAAACGTCCTACAACACCCATCATGTCTGGTGTAGCAACTACAACATCAAAATCAAACCATCCTTCGTTCTGGATTCTTGGGATTAAATCCTCTGCTCCAACGTAATCTGCTCCAGCTGCTTTTGCTTCTTCTGCTTTTGCGTCTTTTGCAAATACTAAGATACGAACTTTTTTACCTGTTCCGTGTGGTAATACAACCGCACCACGGATCTGCTGGTCAGCGTGACGTCCGTCACATCCAGTTCTGATGTGTGCTTCGATTGTCTCATCGAATTTTGCTACTGCAGATTTTTTCACTAATGCTACTGCTTCTTCTTTGTCGTAGAGATTTCCTCTCTCGATCAACTTAGCAGCCTCAATATATTTTTTTCCTCTTTTCATATTAAATAACCTCCTAGTGGTAGTATCGGGAGCTAGCCCTCCCACATTAACTGTTTACAATCTTCTTATTCTTCTACTTTAACACCCATACTTCTGCAAGTTCCAGCTACCATGCTCATAGCAGCTTCGATTGTTGCAGCGTTTAAGTCTGGCATTTTTGTCTCAGCGATCTGTCTTAACTGTTCCTGAGTAATTGTAGCAACTTTGTTCTTGTTCGGTACACCTGAACCAGATTTGATGTTACATGCTTTTTTGATCAATACTGCTGCCGGTGGTGTCTTTGTTACGAAGCTGAAGCTTCTGTCATTGTAAACTGTGATCACAACAGGAATGATAAGGTCTCCCTGATCTGCTGTTCTTGCGTTGAACTGTTTTGTAAATTCAACGATGTTTACACCGTGCTGACCAAGAGCTGGACCAACCGGTGGTGCTGGTGTTGCCTTTCCTGCTGGAATCTGTAATTTAATATAACCTTGAACTTTTTTTGCCATTTTTCAGTACCTCCTTGTGGTATTCGCGGGGATTTCCCTCCCACTCGATTTGTTAAGTGATAGTCTTTGTTCCGTTCCAAAGACCATATCTTATTGTTACATCTTTTTAACTTCTGTGAAACTTAATTCGACTGGTGTTTCACGACCAAACAATTCAACATTGATTGTCAAACTCTGTTTTGCTGGGTTTACTGTCTGAACTGCTCCGACTGTTCCTTCCCATGCTCCGGCAACAACAGTGATTGTATCGCCTTCCTCAAAATCAACGACAATGCTTTCACTCTGGATTCCGAGCGGCAGCATTTCCTCTTCTGTGAGCGGAACCGGCTTAGATCCCGGTCCTACAAATCCTGTCACGCCTCGTGTATTTCTTACGACATACCATGTGTCATCATTCATAATCATGTGAATCATAACATATCCAGGGAACATCTTCTTCTGAACCGCTTTCTCGGCACCGTTCTTCAGCTCGATCACTTCCTGCATCGGAACACGGACTTCAAGAATCTGGTCCTCCAGATGTCTGTTTTCGATTGTCTTATCAATGTTGGCTTTCACCTTGTTTTCATACCCGGAATAGGTATGAACTACATACCATTTTGCCTCTGACATAAAATCACCTTTCATTATTGCTAACAGTTCACATATCCGTTCCTATTTCACCAATAAATCAATACCGTATTTTACGATAACATCGATAACTGAAATCAATGCCCCTAAAAAAACGGACACTGAAACGACTGCTGCCGTTTGTTTCGCAAGTGTTTTCTTGTCTGGCCAAATAACTTTCTTAAACTCAGCTTTCATGCCTTGAAACCAGCTTGTCTTCTGAGCTTTTTTCTCGGATTTTTTCTTATCCTTAGTTTTTTCGCCCATAACATTCACTTCCTTTCAACGACTATTTCGTTTCTTTGTGTAATGTGTGTGATTTGCAGAACTTACAGTATTTTTTTGTTTCCATGCGTTCCGGATGAGATTTCTTATCCTTTGTCATGTTGTAATTACGTTGTTTACATTCTGTACATTCCAATGTGATTCTTGTGCGCACAACTTCCACCTCGCTTTTTTTAAATTGAATTCTGTGTTACATGGTAGTTTGCGAGACTACCCAAATTTAGGCATAAAAAAAAGACCTACTTCCATTCGCCAGTATAGCTTACCATGCACCCTGCGGATTTGTCAAGTTTTTTTACTTGATTTTCCGCAGGATATACTGAAGTGGTCTAAAAAAAATAAGAACCGTGATAAAATTGCCGATTCCATGCAGAATGTCAAACGGAATCCCGCTGATCCACCATGCAATTCCGGCTCCAATTCCTCCTGTCACTGCATATGGAACTGCACACAGCATGCCGAACGCCAGTCCGAAAAATCCACTCAGAACCGCCCACAGAAGCAGGCTGTTGTTCTTTCTGAATATCCGCACAAGCAGATATAAAATCGTCCACACATACAGATACATGATCCACCACACCCCGAAGCCATAGAGGATTCCCTCCAGAAGCGCAAACAGATAGATGATCACTACTGTACGTTTTTCAAATACAAGTGTATAAAGAATGATCAGAAGTGATACAAACTCGATATTTGGCAGGAAAGAAAAGGCGACCTGGACTATGACCAGAATCGCCGCAAGAAATGCATTTCCAACAAGCTCTCTTGTTTTCATTACTATTCTCCTACTGTATACGCAATCTCAAATGCATCTCCGTCTGCTACCGGTTGCTCTGAAATCCCGTAATTGCAGTATTCACCATTGACAGAAAAGCCCCAGTAGGCACCGTCTTTCTCAAACACGGCTTTCTCACCGTTTACCGTATCTACCATAAGACCATACTCACTGTCTTCGCCTGAATAAGTAAGTCCTTCTTCTTTTGCGTCATCCATCGCCCCCTGAAGATATTCTGCATCTGTCTTAATCTGATACTCTTTCTTTTCTCCATCTTCATTTACAACTGTGAGCGTCACTGACTTGCTTCCTTCCTGTGCCTGTGGCCGGAACATCATGTAAGCTCCTGCAAGTAAAGCGATCACAACTACAAAGACTGCAAGGGCAATCCATATTTTTTTATTCTTTTTATCTTTCATCTTTTCCTCCTTTTGAAACCGCTTCATCTTAACATTTTCAAAAGCTTCCGTCAATCCTCTTTCTCTGCCACCACAACACCGAATCTATGCTACATTTCTCCAAATTCCAAATGCACACAAAAAAATCGTATATACAACTAACAGCTTTTCATTCCATCCTGGCATCTTTTTCCCTCTTTTTACCCGGATCCACTCTGCAGCAAGTTCTCCCAGAAGAAACGGACTTGTCACAAACAAAAATGGATTTGCCCAAAAAGCCCCCACAAAATCCTGCTCAGAAATACATAAAATCAGGGTGGTTATCCCACATCCCGGACAATACCACCCTGTGATCTTACGAAATATGCACGGAATCCCGATCCCTGTCACCTTCAGCCAACAAAAATAGATCACTCCGACTGCCAGCACGGTCCATATTGTCCCTGCTTTTTTCTTCATCTTGCTCTTTTCCTAAACCGTTCCTAATTTCCCACCTTCTTATTGACCGTATCCTGGATCAGGCACAAGTCAACAATGCTCAATCCTAAAATAGCAATGACAATATAGAGGATACCGGAACTTGAATTCACTCCTTTGATCTTATCGCCGCGCTCTCCCATCTTATACAGCCAGTAAAACTCATAGATTCCACATGTGACGATAGAAAGTAAGATTACCATTCCGCTGGAAGTTGCATTCGGCTCTCCGGCAAGCTGATTGATCTCATCATTTAATTTAATGATCCAGTATAATCCATAAAGTCCACATGTGACAATCGTCAAAATGACACTTAGCGGAATACTTCTTCTCTCAATCCCATAACTGCCTCCTCCGTAAGGTCCCGGCATCTGACCATAACCTGCGGCATTATTATTCTGAAAGCCATTATTCTGGCAGTTCATATTTTGCCCGTTCTGTCCAGACCGATTTTGGCCATACGTTTCCTGAGACTGATGACTGCTGTTGTAGTTGTTCCATGGATTCTGCTCCTGCTGTACATTCGCACTATCTTCCGCACTCGCACCGCAATATACACAGAACTTCATTTCCTCTTCCAATTGTGCACCGCATTGCTGACAATATTTCATAGTAATCCCTCCTCATAAAAATATGGTTTCATTTTATCATACTCCTCCCTATTTTTCTACAAAGTCTGCTGATTTTTTTCACGCAACACATGTTTCTTATCACATAGAATCCCATAGTGATTCCCATGAAAAAAAGCCCTACACCACAACTGGCATAAGACTTTTTCTTTCATGACATTACTTATACTTTTACTTTAACTACAATTTTCTTCACCTGGCATGCTCCGTTTTTTGTCATTCTCCGTGGTGCATGACCATCCTCCGGAGGCACGATCGCAAAATCTCCTGCTTTTAAGACGATGGAGCCGCTCTGATCCGGCTCTTCATAGAAAATCAGATCTCTCTCTTCGTCATATTCCATCGCAGGAGTCAAATTATCCAAAGGCTCATAACCGAAGACTTCCTCCCCCTCTGCGACATATTGAATATCGAAATACTTGCGATGTGCTTCAAACGGACAGTCTTCCGGTGTCATTGTCGTATAGCTCTGCACGTTTGCATAGATCTCTTCCCCGTCGATCGGAACGTTCCCGACAGGCAGTGCCAGAAGATCCGTCTCCCGCAGAAAGCGGAATGCCTTCTGAAATTTCTCATCAAGATAATTATATTTTTCAGCGTATTTCATTGTTGTTGTCAGCATGATTTGCCCCCTGTCTGTCCGGATCTCAGTCCAGACAAGTATTCTTGTTTTCTCTTTTTTCCTGCAGTTTCTGCTCTTCTGCCCGCAGACTGCACACTTCCTCGTACAGCCCCCACGCAGCATTTTGATCATAAGCATACACAAGCAGAACATCGAGCATATAAGGCGATACCTCGATCCCTGTCATCTGTGCCGCAAATGCCATTGCCGCAATCTCAGACAGGCAGATGATCGACGAACGGTTGGAAAACGGACGGCGCCACAGCTCTACCTTCTCTGTGCGGGTATAGATTTCTTTTTCATACCGCTCCTCTACCGCATGAAAGAGCTCATGGGAAAGCAGTACCGAGGTCAGTTTTTCTGCCTCTAAGAGCGGACAGCCGCACACTTTGTAGATACGCTGTGCCTTTGCGATACAGTCTGTAAAGATTGTGATTTCATCCGGCTGGACAAACTGTGCAAACAACACGATTCCCCCTCCTGTCGGAGTCTTTTTCTCTAAAACTTTCATTCCCATACGTTCTGCCAGAAGTTTCGGATCGTTTGTCCCATACTCTTTGGCAACTTGATCTGCCCATTCTCTTCCGCAGGCATTGGCTTTTGCGATATAATGGCATTTCTGCTCTCTTGTAAATCTTCCTTCCAGTGGTTCCCGTGCAAAGGCATACATTCCCCAGACTGTTTCTGATATCTCTGACAATTCCTCTGCCATCTGCTCCGGTTCCACCTGAGGATACTGCGGAACCACATAAGAAGTGCCTTTTAAGGAAAATGCATCTACCAAACGATTCCACTTTTCTTTTTTTCTGCTTCCTTCCATATAAAAGGCACCCCTTTCTCTTTTACAAACTGTTCTTTGCTCCCACGATGATCACATCCTCTCCCGGATTGATCATCTGCATCTCTACTTCCATCAGCATCATGATCTTATCCAGATCAATAGAACCTGCAAAGTCCATGACTCTCGCACCGGCACAAATATAATAATCCGGTCTTAAGATTGCATCCTGCTGATAAATGGCCAGTTCCTCCCAGAGCTGAGAAACAATATTACGATAACTTCCTGCCTTGCACAACACTGCTTTTGCATCATTTCTCTGCACTTTGATAAATCCTTTTTTATCGAGGATACGGACTGGATGTTTTCCTTTTCGTTCCATCCCAAATACATAGAAGTTCTTTGTCGCACATTCTTCTTTGACTTCTGATTTGGATGCTTTTAAATCTTCTGCCGCAAGCTCGCATGCTTCCTTTGGCGTACACTCTTTCAATAAGTCTGTTGTCTTCACTTCTGTAGATCCAAGTGCGATTGCAGTCAGTTTCGATGTCTGCGGATCAATTTCAATGTGGACATCCACACTGTCGGCTGCCGCACCGCTTTCTACCGCCTTGTCGATTGCTTCCGCCTTGATGGAGCGGATATCTTCCGGTGTCGGATTTGGCACAACACGCTCTACAACATCACGCACCATCGCGAGCGCAACACCAATAGAAGAAATTACTTCCGCATTTTCCGGAATCGAGTAACGAAGTCCCATTTTATCTGAACAGAACCCGATCAGAGATGCGGCACCTCCGCCGACTCCGACAAGACTGATCTGATCTTTTTCCAAACGATATTTTTCTGCCAGATCCATGATGATCGGCTGAATCTTTTCGTAAGCTCTTGTCAGGATCTGTGTTGCGACTTCTTCCACTGTTTTTCCCATGTAATCCGCAAGCGGCTGCATTGCTTTTCTTGCTGCATTGGCATTTCCATATGCGAAATATTCCGGCTTGATCAATCCAAGGACATTTGCCGCACAAGTATTTGTGATTGTGATCCGTTTCCCGCTCTTCAATTCGATTGCCACATAGTCATCCGGATCTCCTTCCTTTGGGCTGAAGAAGACAACTTTCGGATCTACGATTTCTTCTTCCGGAGTAAATACAGCATAATCCATCCCTGCGATATGCGCCGAACGTGGCCCTACATCTTTGATACCGCCTCTATCCGCACGCACCATACTTCCACCTGCTACACCGAGCACGCGCACATCCAGACTGCTGATATAAGTTCTGTGTCCTCCTACAACGGAATAATCGATGGCAGGACGTCCGTCTTTGATGACACCGATATTCGTTGTCGTACCACCTACTTCAAAATATACACCGTTAGAAGCGCGCAGATACATCAGACTTCCCATCACAGAGGCTGCCGGTCCGGAAAGCATCGTCAGTACCGGACGTTTCTTCATCTCGCTGATCTCCATAACACCGCCGTCACCTCTCATGATCATAAGAGGCACTTCCACACCTGCGCTTCTGACACTCTGCTCTGTAGAATTAGCAGTGTTCAGCATTTTCGGCAGGATAGAAGCATTGATCGCAGCTGTCCGTGTACGGCGTGTAAGTCCGTAAAGCTTTGTGATCTCACTTGCCGCCGTCGCTTCGAGCCCCATATTTTTCGCAATCGCACAGATCCCTGTCTCATTTTCCATATCGTCTACACCGTAAGATTCACTGGAAACAATTACCTGCGCCCCTTCTCCTACGAGAGATTTGATCGTATCTGTCACAAGCTGGTCAGACAGTTTCTCATCACAAATGAAGCGATTGTGCAGACGGATAAATCTTCCGGACCCTAGATTGATGTCTTTCATATTTGTCTGTGCTTTTGCAAGCCATCCTCCTACCCCTTTCGGTCCGACTCCGACTACACCTACATGCGCCACATCACCCTCGATCAACGCATTGGTTGCCTGCGTCGTAGAGTGGGCAACGAAGATAACATCTTTCGGATCGATCTGGTTTTCTTTCAGACAATTTTGAAATGCCTGAACAACACCGGCTGCCACACCTGCTTTGTCATCGTGCGATGTTTTCACGGAAGACTTTCCGATGATCTGATGTGTTGCATTGTCGATCGCAACTGCCTTTGTATGGGTTCCGCCGACATCTATTCCCATGCGTACTTTTCTATTACTCATTTTCACCCTCTCCTTAACCAAACATGATATATGTGATTGCCTGCATAATTGCGCAGATGATCCATGCAACCGGCAATGTCTTCTTCAAATGTTCTCTTGTAGAAACTTTTGCATAGCTTACACCCCATGCGATCCAGCTCTGTGTCATACAGATTGATACATTCATCGTGATCGAAGGAATGACCATCAGCGCATACAGATATGGAGTGGAAAATCCGATTCCTTTTAAAATTCCGAGCGTAGCTGCTCCACATCCAAATAAGGTAAACGGTCCACGGAACAATCCAAGCGGTGCCAGTACTGCAAATGCGATGCTGATGATTAGTGTGTTGTTCGGAATAACATTTCCAAGCAGTGCATTGAAATATGGAACACAAAGTTCTGCTGCTTTGTTGAACATCGGGATCATCAGAAGGAATCCTACAAGCGGAGCAGTGTCTACTACACCGTCATAGAAATCTTTATTCAGCACACGGCATGCCCCGCGGAATGTCTTTAATCTTCCACAGATGATCAGTGCGTAGAAACTTCCTATAATAAATCCAAGAATGATCGGCACATTGAGAATAACAAGCAGAAGCACCGGAAGAATCGGAGCGATCAGAGCCGGTGTCGGCACATATCCCGGACGGGCTTTTCTCGCCGCCGAAGCACTCCACGCATGTACTGTCTTTTTCTTTCTCAGTGTAAATGCACACATTGTGATTACTAAAACAAGCTGTACTGCAAGGCCGATCACCGCCCATCTTAAGCGGGCAGGATCATCGTATGTGATCAGTTGTTTTCCATCCTCTCCGAGGAAGAATGCAAGGAACTGACCAGAAAGCACCGGGTTTAAATACATTCCGGCGCCGACACTCATCATGAACGAACCGATGGAAAGTGTTTTCGGAATTCCAAGACTCATAAGGATCGGAAGAATGATCACACCGATTGCAACGACCGCACCTGCTCCGAATAATGTAGAGAAGATGGCTGTTGTCACTGTGGACAGAAGCACGCAAATAACAATCGGTTTATCTCCGCCAAGCTCTACGGCTTTTCGAATCAATGCATCCGCAATACCAGTCTCTAACAGCACACGTCCAAACCATGCGCCGAACACAACGTTTACAAGTACACTTCCCCATCCTTCTGGTCCTGACTGGAAGACTTTCGTGATCGCATCTACAAAAGAAATATCCGTCACTCCCGGGTAAGCCGCTATAAAATCAGGATTTGTTGCAAATGTATTTCCAATGAGCGGGAGAGCTGTCCAGATCACTCCCATAATGAGCATACCCATCATCAAATTTCCACCGCGAACCGCATAGACTGCCAGTCCGACAAATGAGATGAGCAGCAAAATACCAATGATATATTCCATAACTTTTCCTCCTAGTATCTGTCACTTTACATTTTCAGAACAGATTCCCATACTTCCTCAATAACTGGGATTCCATGTTCTTTGTTGTCACGAATGCTGTTCAATTCCAGTTCACCCGGATAGAAGACTTCTCCGCCTTCGGTAACCGGCTCTGAAGATTTGATATCTGCAAGAATCTCGTCCACAATCTTATCTGTCTCTTCTGCTGTCTGGAATTTTGTCGGATCAACTGCGATCATAATCTGTGTCAGCCCGACTTCGTCTCCGAATGTTCCGATTTTCTGTACTGAATTTCCATTTGTCAGAACCGTCGCAATCAAATCTAACATAATAGAAAGTCCACTTCCCTTCCAATATCCCATCGGAAGTACGCGCCATGTTTTCTCAATCTCTGCCGGATCTGTTGTGAGTTCTCCCTTTGTGTCATATCCACCCGGAACCGGAAGCTGCACACCGCGCAGACGACAGTCTTCAATCTTTCCGTAAGAGAACTGTGACACGGCACAGTCTACCATTGCATGTTCTCCATTCGAGCGAGGAACTGCCATGATCAGCGGATTATTTCCGATCTTTCTGTCTGCTCCACCCCATGCAGGCATATTCGGCATTGTGTTAGACCAGCAGATTCCGATGCATCCGTTCTCCGCTGCCAGCCATCCATAGGTGCCGCCTCTCATCCAGTGATTGTTATTTCCAAGAGCAACACATCCGATTCCATATTCTTTTGCAAGTTCACATGCTCGGTCCATTGCACGCTTTGCATTCAGCGGACCAAATCCACGATGTCCATCCCATCGCTCAATTGCACCCATACTCATCTCGCATGTTGCGCGCGCATCTGGATCGATCTCTCCTTTTTCCAGATAACTTACGACACGCGGAAAGCGATTGAGTCCGTGAGAAAACACACCAGCCAGACTGTTCTGTGCAAAAATCACTGCTGCACTCTCTGCATCCTCTCTCCGAAATCCTTTTTTCTCTAATACACGTGCAAATTCCTGCACCATCACATCATATTGAACTCTCATTATGTGATCTCCTTTCAACTTTCTGAAACATTTTGCCTTTTACAATTGTCAATTTCAAAACAAACTAATTATTTTTTGAAACTTTGTAAAAGCGCTTTCTTTATTTTTCATTATAGTTATCTATCATATTTTGTCAATATATGTTATGAAAAACAACTATTTTCGTCATTTCGTCTATTTTTTGTATTTATTTTAGTGCAAAATAACGATTTATTTTTAACATTTATTATGTTCCGGAAAGGTTTTTAAATCATTTTTGAGAAAGGGCTTTCACAATATCTTGTTCTACATCAGGAATTTATCGCACCAATGGCATTCTCAAAGATATTCGAAAACAAAGAATTTACATAACTAGTACATTCATGGTAAACTTTTATAAACTATCGCTGTCACAGAAACTGTCTACAGGCAACAACCTGCCATGCAGCGAACAGAAAGGAGACTACTATATGAAACTTGCATTTTTAGATGCGAAGACAATCGGCGATGATCTTGACCTCTCCCAGTTTGACCAGTTCGGAGAGGTTGTCAAATACTCTTTTTCTACTCCGGAGGAAGTTCCCGGGCGCGTTTTGGATGCCGATGTGATTATTGTAAATAAGATCCTGATCAACGAGGCTTCGATTGGAACTGCAAAAAATCTTAAATTAGTCTGTGTAACAGCTACCGGCACGAACAATCTTGATAAAGAGTATTTAGACAAACGTGGCATTGCATGGCGGAATGTTGCCGGATACTCTACGGAATCGGTTGCACAGCACACCTTTGCCATGCTGTTTTATCTTCTGGAACATTTGAGATATTATGACGATTATGTCAAAAATGACCATTATACAAATGATACGATCTTCACACATTTTGAGAAGACCTTTTATGAACTGAAAGGCAAGACATGGGGAATCATTGGTCTTGGAAATATCGGTCGAAGAGTTGCCTCCATTGCAAACGCATTCGGAGCAAACGTGATTTACTCTTCACCTTCAGGCGCGGCTCCTCAAGAAGGTTTTCATCAAGTTTCCCTTGATCTGCTCCTTGAGACTGCCGACATTGTATCCGTACATGCACCGTTAAATAAGTATACGGAAAATCTCATCGATTTTTCGGCATTTCGAAAAATGAAGAAAAGCGCTATTTTCTTAAATCTTGGTCGCGGTCCGATCGTCGTGGAGAAAGATTTGAAACGGGCACTGGAAACAGACGAAATACGAGCTGCCGGTCTAGACGTCCTGTCTGAAGAGCCCATGTGCACAGACAATCCGCTCCGCGGCTTTTCTGACAGTAACCGCCTTCTTATTACACCTCATATCGCATGGGCAAGTATCGAAGCGAGGACAAAATTAATGAACATTATTGCAGAACAGATCAAAGAGTTCTTCAGCCTATAAGGCCTGAAGAACTCAGACTGTCTTTCCCGCTACAAGTTCCGGCTGGATTGTGCAGGAAGAATATGCATCTGTCTTCTCGATCAGACTTGTCAAAAGCTGTACACTGAACATCGCAACAAGTTCCGGTTTATTGTCGATCGTTGTAAGTGTCGGCTCACAGATCCTTGCATATTCTGAATTATTGTACCCTGTCACAGCCACGTCTTCCGGAATCCGGTAACCTTCCTGCAAAAGTGCTTTCACTGCACCTGCCGCTGTAATATCTTCTCCACAGACCAATGCTGAGAATTTCTTTCCGCTTTGGATCAGCTCTCTGACTGCCCGCATTCCGCCTTCCAGATCAGATGTTGTATGTAATACCTTCTTCTTTGCCTCAGCAATTCCGGCACGCTGCAGTGTATCGACAAATCCTTCCCATTTGAGCCGGGCACTGACGGTATCCATATCTTTTACATAATAGATATCTCTGTGTCCTTTTTTGAGCAATTCATTTACCGCAAGTGCAATTCCATACTTATCGTCTACAAGAACCGAATAGGAATTAGCCATTTCCAGCTTTCCATTTGCCAAAACAACCGGAACCGTCCGCAGAAGCTTTTTAATTTCTGGTTTCTTACAGATCGTATTAAACACAGATCCGACTAGAACGATTCCATCTACCTTTTTCTCCAACATCGTCTGCAGATATTTCTCTGTCTCCTCTGCCTCTCCACCTGTATTGCAGAGAGTAACCTCATATCCTCTATGACTTAATTCCCGCTCAATCGTATATGCCGTCCGAGCATAGTGCGGCACACGAATATCCACCGTAAGCACTGCAACCGTACGCATAGACTTACTGACCATGCCTCGTGCAATGGCACTTGGTGTATAGTGATTGCGTTCAAGTACCTCCTCTACTCGCTCTCTCGTCGCAGGATTTACGTTGCCCTTATGATTGAGCACTCTCGACACCGTAGAGATTGAGACTCCTGCTTCTTTTGCTATATCATAAATGTTCATGTTTCTTGATTCCATTTCCTCTCCTTATTACATTTCCCCGTGAAAGGGCTTTCTAAAAGCATACGAGATAAAGTATATACTTGTCAAGGTATTGTCTCCAGATTACGGTTGCCGGACATGTCTCCTCTGTCTTTCTGTCAGATTCCCACCAGGTTCCCTGCACAAATACATCGATCCAGTCGCTTTAAAAACAGATGCAATGCTCTGTAAAAATGTAACTTCAAAAAAAGGCATCCTCCGGTACATGTTCTGTAGCCGGAAAATACCTTTTCCTTCTCTATAATTTTATCACTCTGCAACAGTATTTTACAATGCTTTTGTTCTCTTACAGTGCATTCTCCAGGTCAGAAAGCATAATGTTAAGTGCTGTGATCCCCCCTTCTGCTGTATACCACACTGCTGGATGTTCCAAATAGATAATCCGTCCATTCTTATATGCATCTGTTCCCATGACAAGTTCATTCTCCACAATTTCTTTCGCGGTCTGTGCCCCGTCTGCACCAATCGCACTATCTCTGTCCATAACAAAAATATAGTCTGGATTCTTCTCCACTACCGTCTCAAAAGATGCTTCATTTCCATGTGTCGATGTGCTCTCTGCCGCAGTAAGATTTTCAAATCCAACCTCTCTTCCAACAATCGAGCAGCGTCCATCATTCCCCATCAAGTTGAAACTTCCGCTTGTCGTCATACCAACTAACGCTGTTTTGCCTTCTGCTGTTTTCTTCAGTGCCTTAATACGTTCGTCAAACCCTTCTGTCTTTTTCGATACTTCATCTTCCAGACCGAACATAGATGCGATGGTCTCCGCGTTTTTTGTCACACTCTTTACAATGCCGAGCTCACTGTCTGTGGAGAGGAATACGACCGGTGCGATTTCACTGAGCGCGTCATAAGAAGATGCCAGACGTCCTCCGATGAAAATCACATCCGGGTCACACTCCATAACAGCCTCAAGATCCGCTTCTTTGATCGTTCCCAGATTTGCTACCTCTTCATTATCCACATAATCAGTAAGATATTCCAGAGAGGTAGAAGCGGAACCTACAACACGGTCTCCCATTCCCAGATTATCGAGAATGTCAAGTGATGCCATATCAAGCACCGCGATTCTCTCCGGATCGTACGGAACTTCCAGATTCACCTCTTCCTTGTTTCCATTAAAGGATTTGATCATCACATTCTCCGGTGTCTGCTCCTTTGTCTGTTCTGTCTCCGCCTTTTTGGAGGTATTGCTTTTCTCCTCCGCCTGTCCGCATGCTGCCAGGCTGACCGCCATTGCTCCCGCAAGTAATACTCCTGTTAATTTTCTCATCGTTTTCTCCTTTTCCTTCCTTCTTTTGCTTTCTTTTTATTTTCTGTTTCTTTTACCGTAATTCTCTTTGCCTTAATAATAGATGCACAGTGGTTTCCCTTCGATCCTCAATATTTCAAAATCTACCTGGTAAATCTCTGAGAGCACCTCTTTTGTCACAACTTCCTCGACTGCTCCGTATTTTGCAATTTTTCCATCCTTAAACGCACAGATATAATCCGAGTAAAAAGATGCATAGTTAATCTCATGCAGTACAAGTATCACAGTCTTTCCGAGATCATCACTTAATTTCCTCACCATTTTCATCAGGTTGGTCGCATGGTAAATATCCAGATTGTTCGTCGGCTCATCGAGAAGCACATATTCGGTATCCTGCGCAATTACCATGGCAATGTATGCCCTCTGTCTCTGTCCTCCTGACAACTCGTCGATGAAACGGTCTTCAAACTCCTTCAGTTCCATATAGGCAACTGCCTGGTCTATGATCTTTTCATCTTCCTCTGTAAGCCTTCCTCCTGTGTGAGGAAACCGCCCAAATGCCACCAGTTCTCTGACAGTGAGTTTCATCTGGATATGGTTGCTCTGAGTCAGGATCGCCAGATGTTTGGATAACTCCTTGCTCTTCCATTTTTCAATGCTTTTTCCTTCTACTTCCACAAGCCCCTCATCTTTTGCGATCAGACGTGAGATCATACTCATAACCGTGGATTTTCCGGCACCATTCGGGCCAATCAGGGCAGTCACTTTCCCTTTCTGTATCTCAAAGGAAACGGAATCCACAACGGTCTTCCCATCATACTGTTTTTTCAACTCATGGATTCTCAAAAATTAACCCTCCTTTTTCCAAGCAGAAGATACAGGAAATAAATCCCGCCCCCTACTGTAATAAATACACTGACCGGAACTGCGTAGACAAACACCTGCTCTACGATCATCTGGCCTCCTGCCAGAACAATCATCCCAAACAGTGCTGATCCCGCGATCAGCTGTGAATGGCGGTACGTCTTCAAAAGCTGTCTGGACAGGTTCGCAATGATCAGTCCCAGAAATGAGATCGGACCTACCATCGCTGTGGCAATCGCAATACAGAGTGCCACTCCAAGTAAAAGTCTTCGAATCGCCCGGTCATAGTCCACCCCGAGATTGACCGCCTGATCTCTTCCGAGTGTCAGAACATCCAGAAGCGCAAGTTCTCTTCGTAGTGCAAATATCAGAACTGCCAGCAGCAGTACCGCAAACACAATAATTTCCGAATTGATATTACTAAAGCTTGCCACAAGCGACGCAAGCAGACTGTCATATTCGTTCGGATCCATCACTCTGACAAGCGTACTCTGAATACTCCCAAAAAACGATGTCAGTACCGTCCCTATTAAAAGCACATACAAAATGTTATGATTCGTCTTACGGAACAGATAACTGTAAATGACTGTCGCCGCCACTCCCATCAAAACAAGGTCCACCGCAAAGGAAATGTTCCCGTTCACCACAAGGAAACTTCCCGATCCCGCCACAAACACGACCGCGGTGTGGATCAGTGTATACAGAGAGTTCATTCCCAGAAGACAAGGCGTTACAATCGTATTGTTGATCACAGACTGGAATACAATGGAGGCCCCTCCGATCGCAGCCGCCGTGACAAGCATTGCGATCAGCTTCGGAATCCTTATCTTCATCGCATAGCGGAAGAGTCGCTCATTTGCAAATGACACGTCGGTAAACAGGTATGCAGCGGCAGCCACAACCACAAGAAATACCAGCAATGCCAGCTTCCGTCTGTTTTTTCTATGCGCCGCACTGCCCATTGCCAATCCCTCCTTTCCCAAACCGGACTGCTTTTCTTCCGTTCTTCAGACGATACAATAGCAGGATCACGAACAGAACACTTCCTACTGTTCCGATGATCAGCTCAATCGGCAACTCGTACGGCATAATCACAACTCTCCCGATCATATCGCACACCAGCACGAATAACGCTCCGAAAAGAGCCGTATCGATCAAAGTACCGCGGATCTTGTCTCCTTTGAACATCGCAACAATGTTCGGTACGATCAGTCCAATATAGGAAACAGAACCAACTACAACAATCACAGAGGCTGTGATCATCGCAGCGATCGTAATTCCCATAAACAGAATAAAATTATACGGAACACCGAGGTTTTTTGAAAAGTCCTTTCCCATTCCCACAATATTGAAGTGATTGGCAAACACGAAAGCAAGAATCACCAGCGGCACCGCCATATATACGATCTCATATCTGCCTCTGAGTACCATTGAGAAGTGTCCCACAAGCCATGTAGAAAGCGCCTGTGTCATCTCATACTTATATGCGATGAAATTTGTAATGCCTCCGATCACATTTCCAAACATAATTCCTACAAGCGGAACGAGTACCACATCTTTGAACTGAATGTGCTGGATAAACCATACAAAAATCCATGTTCCGAGTATCGCTGCCACAAATGCAAAAGCCGCTCTGCCCCACAGTGAGGAATTCGGCAGAAATACAAGCGCCAACAGTATCCCAAGCTGGGCAGATGAAATTGTGGCTCCTGTGGATGGAGAGACAAATTTATTCATGCAGAGCTGCTGCATAATCAGTCCCGCCGTACTCAGACCGATTCCAGTACATAAAATTGCAAGCAGTCTCGGCACTCTCGAGATCAGAAACAATTTCACAGTCTCCGGATTTCCTGTCAAAAGCGCTCCGGGATCTGTGTCGATCACGCCGATAAAAAGTGATACGATCGATAAGATCACAAGCGCCACTGCCAGAATGATCGTTGATATATATTTTTTAATAACACCACCTCCAATTAGTTTTACTTTACATATATTAGTTTACACTAACTCATGGGTAAAAAAATATATTCATTTCTTATTCCGTGTCAACTATACACAGTTTTTCTTTTTCCTGCAATACCTTACTTTTTTGTAAGTCCCCACACTGTCTGATCTCATTCTTTCTGACATATTTTTCGGCAAAGCTGTGAGCAGCACGGACCATTTCTTTCACCTCCGCGTATTCTTCCGCCAGATAGTAGCGGATAATGGACGGCTTCTGTTCCTGCTCAACTTCTCTGACCAGTATCTCTGCCTCTTCCAGTTCTCTTAAACTTGTATAAAGTACCTTCTCTGAAATGCCGGAAAGTGCTTTTTTTAATTCGGAAAAACGATTTTCTCCGTGTATGATATGCCACAAAATTCTCATCTTCCATTTTCCTCCCAGTATACGATGTGTAAAGATTAACGGACAGCTGCATGTACTTCTGATGTCTGGCATAAATATCCCCTTTCTAAATCTTTCTGCAAAATTACCTCTGCATTTTATAAGATTTCATCAGATTTTGCAAGCTGTCCACTTTATTTTTATTTCACTCTACTTTTTAAATTCCGTCTTCTTTTTCCCCTGAACCAGCTCGGATCCAATCGCACCTACAACGATAATGACCGCCCCGATCATCTGCAAAATAGTCAGATGCTCATGGAACACAAGGAATCCAACCAATGTCCCTACAACAACTTCCAGTGCAGATAGAATACTCGTCGTTGTCGCCTCTACATACTGAGTAGATTTCACACATGCCACATTCGCCACCATCGTACAGAGTATTCCAATCCCAAATAAATCCCACAAAAGATTGGTCACCGGAGCCGCCGCAAAATGTCCTGCAACTGCACCAAAATCCATTCCAAACAACAGAACCACTGCCGCTCCAAGAAATCCGTAGACAAGCAGTGTATCTCGGTCATAATCTTTCGCGAAAAACTTTGGAAGCAAGATCTGCAACGCGACACCGATTCCATTGACCACTCCCGCAAGAATACCGATCGCATCCAGTTTGATATTTCCTCCTCCGATCAGATTTGCCACGAGTATAGCGCCAATCAGACAGACAAAGATCGTGATAATCTTGCTTTTCTCGAGTTTTTCCCCAAACATAAACCTTCCAAGTATTGCAACCCAGATTGGACTCATAAACATCAGTACTGTCGCAACCCCAACCGGAATTCTCGATACTGCCACACTATAGCTGACAAAGCTGATACTGTAGGCGACTGCCCCATACACGATGCAAATCACAATCCCTTTCAGATTGATTTTAAGCGCTGCCGGCTTTGTGATCAGAAGGAATACAAAATACGCCACCCCCGCCAGAGCACATCGGAAGAAAGAAATCTCAATATTGGAAAACTGGTATTTCGAGAGATCTCTCACGAAAATCCCCATAATCCCCCACATAACTGCAGTGATCACTGCCAGTGCAATCCCTTTGCTGCGCTTATTCATGACTTGCCTCTCCTTCTCTTACGTTCTCTTTTTGCACTTCTTCTCTGCGATAAACTACTTCATTTTCTTTCAATGTCATAAGCACCTGGATATCCGCGAGTGCTTTCACATCTGTCTCCAGAGGATTCTTATCAAGCACGACAAAGTCCGCATATTTTCCAACAGCGATTGTTCCTTTTTCCTGCTCCTCGTGATACTGGTATGCCGCATAACTTGTGATCGCTTTGAGCGCATCAAGCACCGGGATTCTCTGATTTTCCCCAATCACCTGACCGGTTCTTGACACACGGTTCACTGCACAGGAAACTGTCCGCATCATATCTGGCGGAACTACCGGTGTATCCTGATGAAATGTAAACTTCATTCCATCCTCAAGCGCATCTTTTACCGGTGAAATCTGGCTTCCCCTCTGCGCTCCAAAATTTTTGATATGGATATCCCCCCAGTAGTAAGTATGCGCCACAAAAAAACTCGGAATCATCCCGATTGCTTTCATTCGTCCCAGCTGATCTTTTCTGACAAGCTGCGCATGTACCATCACTGCACGGTTACTGTCTTTCTCTCCTCTTGCTTCTAATTCTTTCTCAAACTGCGAGATATATTGTTCTGCCGCCGCATCCCCGTTACAATGTGCGAGAAGCTGCTGCTTTTTATCCAAAGCGACTGCAATATACTCTCTTAATTTCTCATCGCTGTGGATCGGATACCCACAGTATGTGTCGTCTCCCTCGTAAGGTGTTGTCATCCACGCAGTTCTTCCCTGCGGAGAACCATCAAGGAACACTTTAAAGCCGCCCATTTTAAAATGATCTTTATACCGTCCCGCATATTCCGGCTCCGTCTCCGGCAAATCTGCTGCAGTCATTACATCAGCATAGCCAACGACATCCAGCTTCAGAAGTCCTGCACCCGATGCATACTTTAACAGCTGAAACAACGGCTTTGCAACCATTCCATCCTGTACCGTTGTTACCCCGTAGCTTGCATACATCTTCTGCACTTCCCCGATCAGTCGCATCAACTCCTCCATCGATGTCATCGGAAGCTTTTCCTGGAATGCCAGAAATGCCTTCTCTTCCATGTAACCATCTGGTTCTCTCGTTTCTGCGACTCTTCCGTAACGTCCACCCGGACAGTCCTCTGTCGCTTCCGTAATCCCCTGAACCTCCAGTCCACGGCTGTTTGTCACACCCATATGAGAAGATGCATGGATTAAGAGAACTGGATTCTCACTGCTGATCTGATCTAACACCGTCTTATCCGGATGTCTTCCTTCTGCAAGAAAGTTCTGGTCATAATTACATCCGATGATCCATGCATCCCCCGGCAGATTTCTCTTCTCTTTAAACGCTTTCATCAATTCTATGATCTCTCCGAAATCCTTACAAAGAGACAGATCACACTGTGTCATCGCATTGGCTGCACCGACAAAATGAGAATGTGCATCAATAAATCCCGGCATCAGCACCGCACCGTTCAGATCAATCATCTCATCTGCATCCTCCCGAAACTTCAACACGTCCCCGGCTGTTCCGACCGCCTTGATCCGCCCATTCTCCACACACACTGCCTCTGCATACAGTGCGTCATCTTCCATGGTCAAAATCGTTCCATTTGTATAAAAACTCTTCATAAATTCTCCTCTTCTTTTATTCTATTTCAATATATTTTTTCTTCTTTCCTCTTCCGACAGCCGCAAGTGCGCCTGTTTTGTCCTGCTATGTTCCTCTCTCTAAATCGAACTCTATTATCTGTCAAATTTCATTCATCGTCAAGTGAAAAAAAACTAAACTTTTGAGGACAGATCCATCAAACGGAAGATCGATTCTGCTGTCTTTCTCAAATCCATTTTCGTTGTCGCTTTTAGTTCCTCAAATGACAATGCTCTTCTATTAATCCCAAACATTGCACTGACTCCCATCTCATACAACAGATCTGCATCTTCTGTGACTGCCCCCGCAAGTGCGATCACCGGAACCTGATATTTCTTTGCCCGTTTCGCTACCCCTGAAATTACTTTTCCATAGGAACTCTGTCCATCAATCTTTCCCTCCCCAGTAATTACCATGGATGTATCTTTCAAAACCTCCTCAAATGCGATCGTATCCAGCATAATATCAATTCCACTCATCAGCTTTCCCCCAAGAATCGCTGCAATGCCAGCTCCCATTCCCCCGGCAGCTCCGCCTCCTTCTAATTGCAAAATTTCCTTTCCGGTCACCTCATATATTTTCTCTGCAAAATGTCTCAATCCGTAATCTAATCTGGAAACGTCCTCCGGTTCTACCCCCTTCTGTGGTCCAAATATTGCAGTTGCTCCGTTTGCTCCGCACAAAACGGTACTGACATCACACATAACCAAAATTTCCGTTTCCGTTATTCGTTGGTCAAGCTCTGACAGATCAATTTTTTTAATACAATGTAAAGTATTCCCAACCGGAATAAATTCTTCTCCTCTTTCATTCAAAAATTTAACTCCCAATGCCGCAAGCGCACCAGCACCCCCTTCGTTTGTAGCACTTCCCCCAAGTCCTAATATGATTTTCTTCACTCCTCCCTGAAGCGCATCTAAAATCAACTCTCCAACCCCATAAGTTGTAGCTTCCCCGGCATTTAAGCGTTCCCCTGCAAGAGGAAGTCCTGCCGCTGCTGCCATTTCAATGACTGCTGTTTCTTTTATTTTTCCATAAAAACTTTCCACCTGCTCGCCATAAGGTCCCCTCACCTTGACTTGTTTTTTCTCCCCATCTAAAACAGAGAGGAAAGCATCCACGCTTCCCTCCCCTCCGTCCGCTATTTCCATCCGAACTGTTTCCACATCCGGCCATCTCTTTTTTGCCTCTTCCTCAATAATTCTGCCTGCCTCCTGGCTGCTGATCGTTCCCTTAAAAGAATCTGGGATTATTACAATTTTCTTCATATGATCGCCTCACTACCACATTGCCTTCCTGAACTTATCACGATTCCTACTACTATTTTTATTTTCTACTTTTTTCTTTATTCAGTGGATTCCAGCCTCCCCGCAGATATCGCAGGATAAACAAACTTCCCAGACAGACATTATTAGCGATCATGCATCCCCACACTGCATACAGTCCAAGATGGAATACTTTGACACTGAAGAATGTTCCTAACACTCTCACACACCACATACTGAATAGCGCATAGTAAAACGGCTTTACCGTATCTCCTACCCCATTGAAAATTCCCTCGAGGATAATCAATACACCAAATAGTGGCTCTGATACTGCAACCATACGAAGGACAACCGTTCCAAGTGCAATGACATCACTTTCCTTCGTAAACAGCTGCAAAAGCTGTGGTGCCATGAAAAATAAGAGCGCTCCGGATACAGTCATAATCCCAAGAATGATCACGATCAACATCCTTGTCAATTCGTGCAGCCGTTTCTGGTCTTTTGCACCAATGGCATTTCCTGCCAAAGTAGCTGCTGCGGCCTGCATCCCATACCCTGGGATGTAAAACGCCTGTTCTACTGTCAGTGCAATCGAGTGCGCCGCAAAAGCCACTGTTCCAAGTCCTGTCACAAGCGATGCAAACACGACATGACCAAGACAGGTAGCCATGCGTTCCATCGCAACCGGAAATCCAACGCGAATACAAGGTTCCATAATTTCCCGCTCCGGGCGGATTTCACATCCCGCCGGAGATACATATCGGTTTTTATAAAGTGCAATCGTCATAAAGATTCCGCCAACTACAAAGGAGACTGCCGTTCCGATTCCGGCTCCGACTGCCCCATATCCGAATCCAAACATCTTCACACTGGCTCCACCGATTTTGATCATTCTTGTATCATAGATAAAAAGATAATTCAGGACGATATTCACAAGATTCATACAAACATTGACATACATTGGTGTCTTTGTATCTCCCACTGCCCGAAGCAGCGCTCCGAAAATAATGATCGCACTGCGGAAGAGCATCGGAAGGCAGATGATCGCAAAATAGAGGGACGCATCCTTTTTGATCGCCGGATCTACTCCCATCCACGTTGGAAGAATCGGACTGACAGCAAGTGTCAATACCCCAACTCCGATTCCGGTCACCACGGTAACGATCACTGCCTGCACAGATGCCCTCTTCACATTATCAAATGCTTCTGCTCCCATTTCCCTTGAAATAAATGCCATAAATCCAATTCCCATTGCAAACAACGGTCCGTTCACAAGCCATGTGACCGACGTGCTCATCCCGACCGTTGCCGTGGCTTCTGCGCCGATTCTTCCGACCATCGCCGCATCAATATACTGTACAAGTGTCTGCAGCATCTGTTCCAAAAGTGTCGGCCATGCCAGCGCAAGAATCGTCAGAAAAAGTGCTTTGCGATGTCCTGCCAAAGCCTGACTTCCACTATGATTTTCTCTTGATTTTTCTCTCATTTTCATTTCCCTCTCCTTTTTCTCTTTTTATTCCTTCCCCCCGGACATATTCCTTTTGTTATCTGCCTCTTGTTCTTTTAATAACTCCAAGACATCCAGAAGTGTATTGTACTTTTTCCAGACATCCTTCATCGTCTCCTCATCTGGTTGTACAAGATCAGGGATCATAATCGCCCGAAGACCTGCCCCTGATGCAGATTTCACACCCGCCGGTGCATCCTCCAATGCTACCGTCTCCTCCGGCACTGCCTGGATCACTTCACAGGCAGTCCGATAAATTTCCGGATCCGGCTTCGCATTTTTTACCATATCCCCGAAAACACTACCGTCAAAATACGAGTATACTCCTGCTTCTGTCAACAAGTTCACCGCATGTTCTCTTCTCGAAGACGAGGCGACCGCAAGCTTATACCCATTCTCTTTTGCATAGGCAAGCAGCTCTTTCACCCCCGGTTTCATCGCCAGACCTTCAGATGCTACGATTTCTTTAAAAAATGCTCTTGTCAGTTCATTAAACCTATCCATCGGAAAATCTTCCCGGATGGCTGTGCGAAAATATTGTTCTCTTCTCACCACATTAAATCCAATCGTATGATAAATATGTTCTCCCATTTTGGGAATTCCGAGCACCTCTCCTGCTCGGTTCCAGGAACGCTGCACAACGCGCTCTGAGTCAAAGATCAGTCCGTCCATATCAAAAATCAATGCTGTTATCTTCTTCTGTGCCATATGTCTCTCCCTTATTCTCTTCTGTTTTGTCCTTCCAAAAATGGTCAGTATATTCCTTTTACACAACAACTACGTAACGAAAATCATCCAATTTGTCCAGAAATATCATGCTTCTATGACAAAAAATGTATTTTCTTAATTCGTCACGACCGCTTATACAATCGCTACTCGAAATGGCTGATACGCACAGCTTCTATTCCATAGGATTTCTCCATTTGGAATTACTTTTTTCATTATTTGGTAACTTCCGTTTACATCTGCATTTATGAAACTTCCGTCAGATGTCTTGAACAAACCTCTTTTGATTCTACGAGATTTATTGTAGTTTTCCTTTACAGGCATTTCATTGTCTACAAAAGAAGTACCGCTCGTATAACTTTCCTCGGTGATGATTACCGTTACACCTATTTCTTGTGCTTTGTACTCTAACATCTGAATAAGCCTGTTATATGGTATCTGAACGAAGTGTTGATTTACTTTCTTCGACAGTTTGCTGTTTTGTTTCCATTCCTTATTATTGCCAATGATAATTTTGCTTACATTGTATTTCTTACAGTATTCGATGATCTCACGACTTGTTTTATGCAAATAATCCTCCATTTTACGGTTACGCTTTTCGGTAAGCTTGTCCATCCGTTTTGTATAAGCAACCCCGTTCATCTGATTTGCAATACTTCTGTATTTAGAAACATGTTTATTGTAATATTGATTTACAGATTTCAACGGTTTCCCATTGACAATGAACGGTTGCTTTCCAAAGCTGTTCGCAACTGTAGCAATGTTATCTACACCTATATCTATGGAAATATAATTTTGATTCTGCTTTACGGTATCCGTAATCTCTACTTCATAAACAATTTCTATTACAATACAGTTGTAGTGTGGCAGAAACCGAACCTGATTTAATTTTACAAAGTCAGGTCTGTTACAACAGTAGAATTTACATACAAAACCGTTGAACGACTTTGGAAAGTGTATCATTCCGTCCTTCAGTTTACAGTTTTGGTTCGTGATAATAAGTGACTTTCTGCCATTTTTATTTGCATATCTCGGAAGTTTTGGTTTACCAAAGTATTTATCCTTATTTTTAGACCAATCTTTGATGGATGCAAAAAACGACTTCCAATTCTTATCTAACAGCCGTAATGTCTGTTGTGCTGCTTGTGCAGTAGGCATTTCGGCATAGTCCGGATAATCCTTATCTGCTCTCAGCTGTTTATCCAATTCTCCATATCGAATCCACTTATTGTCTTTCACAAAAGACTGTCTTACAATGTAATTTGCATGGTTGTATAAATTCTTTGACAGAAAACAGAATTGATCCAACATAGGAAAATATTCATTTGTAGGTTTTATCATCTGTTTCTCAACTCTCTGTGCTTTCATCTTCCAAAGCCTCTTTCATCTTCTGTACTATTCGCTTGCTATCTAATTTCATCGAATAACAATGCAACAAACTTATGATTTCTTCAAAGACTTCCTCACGATCTAACTTCTGTGAACCGACTTCACTCATTACTATAATTTCGCAATCATACTTATGGAAAAGATGATAGAATAGGTCAAAACCTACTCTTGAAAGTCTGTCCTTGTAAGTGATTACAACTCTTTCCACTCTATGATCTATGATTTCATCAAGTAATTTGAAAAAATCCTTTCTTTTTTCAAAAGAGATACCACTTGCAACATCTGTGTAAACTTCGTTTATCTTATAACCGTTCATAAAACAAAACTGTTTTAATATATCCACTTGATTTTCCAGGTCTTTCTTTTGCTTTACGGTAGATACACGGGCATAAATGCAAGTTTTCCTCTCTACATCATTGTTAAGCAACTTATAAACATCGTCCGTATTATAATCATATCTACCATTCACTAATGTAGTTGTACGAATTAAACCTTTCTTTGTATAGTTTGACAAAGTTTGTCGTGAAATCCGCAATAGCTTCATTACTTCACATGCTCTCATAATGTCACCCCCTTCTAGCTTTAACGGCATTATATCACAAGTTATATGAAATTCCAAATATAATATTGACTATTTTGATATTTATTAAGCAGATATCACATTCCAAAAGTGAATAGCAATATTCCCGAAGCGTAAATCTCTCTTCGAAAAAACAAATTGTAAAATATCGAAAACTTTAGTACTTTAGTATATTGGAAATATAAAAATCAGAACATGGGGGAATATAAAATGATTCTAGAAAAAGCAATCGTTCCAGATATTAAAGATGGCTGCCCTACAAAAGAAGACTGGGAAGCCAGACGAAAGCTCATATTAAATACGCTGTCAGAGATAGAATATGGCAAACGCCCTGCAGTTGACTATGCGGTCACCTGGAAAGAACTTCTGAGGGAACCTGTGGAGTCCTTGCACGCAATACATATGCGGACAGAAATAACAGTTCAGACAAGTTATGGAGCTATTTCCTTTCCGGTCACGGTATTTCTTCCCAAGCAAAATAGAAAAGTTCCGGCAGCCATTCTCATTTGCAGTGAAAATAAACATGCAGAACCGCCGCACAATGGCACTGTTTCAAATCCTACTGAAAAAACTTTCCGAACACTCTTTCAACAATTTGGAATTCTCAGCGAAGATCCTGATGCATTGATTGCAACTTTTCTGAAAAACGCAGAAAAGAGACGCACTTGTAAAGCAAACACATTAGATTTAGATACAGACTACGACACCGGGCACTGGCCAGTAAGAGAAATGCTAAAGCAAAATTTCGCTATGGTCGGATTCTATGCAAATGATGCTGAGCCTGATATAGCCAACCAATTTCCAAGTAAACTCGCCTCTATCTTCGGAACACAAAAACAAAGAAAGGCACATGAGTGGGGAATTTTGTCCGTATGGGCTTTTGCAGCTCAATGTGTGATGGATTATGTTGAGCAAATTCCGGAAATTGATTCTTCTCAGGTAACTTTAGCAGGTCATAGTCGTTGTGGAAAAGTAGCCCTGTGGTCCGGCGCAAATGATGAGCGCTTTCATGCTGTCATGGCAAATGGTTCCGGATGTTGTGGCGCTTCCTTATCTCTTGGAAAAACCGGAGAAAATCTTTTTAGCATCCAAACTGCTTTTCCACATTGGTTTGCTCCTGCATTTCTAAATTATGCTTGCAAAGAAAAGGAACTTCCATTTGACCAACACTTTTTATTAGCCACAGTGGCTCCCCGAATCCTCCATATCGGAAGCGGAAGTAAAGATGCCTGGTCCGATCCGGAGGGGGAATATTTCAGTACATTCCTTGCCTCTAAAGCATGGGAATATTATATGACAGATTCCACTTATCCAAAAATGACCGGACATTTTCCCTCTGCAAATGAGCATGAGATAGCCGGAAAAGTCGGCTATCACCTCCGTGAAGGCGAACATCTATTAGATACCTTTGACTGGATGTGCCTCGTAGATCACCTAAAAAGACAATGAGTTTGTGATCACATCGTATGCTGCAGAATTTTTTTATAAAAACTAAAAGATCAGCTGCGATTACTTTTATAATCACAGCTGATCTCTATTTTCTTAAGAATCAAACTCAATTTCTCTTCCTTCTTCATCTTTGAGATAATTAATGACTTCTTCCAACTTGTTGACAGCCTCCTGTTGTTCCTCCCAGTCATTTCCACGCATTTCTTTGTTTACAATGCATTGCTTCACATATTTTAACTGTCTGATCAATTCCTGATTCATACTGACGCCCCCTTCTTGTGCGTATCGGTTTTATTTTCTGTATCTTTTCTATATTTTACTACTTTTTTCTGAAAAATTCCACCTTGTTTTTCTGAATCTTTCTTTAAGATTGTGGACAGGTGCTATCCGGCCGCCCTAAACTATGCATGCTAAATTTTCTTCATCATACGGTACAGAAAAATAGAGGCAACAACTGCTGCCACTGCCTCTGATACTGGAAATGTCAACCACACTCCCGCAACTCCCATCACCTTGATCAGCATCAAAGAACATGGAACAATGATGACCAGCTGTCGTAACAGAGATACGATCAGAGACGCAATTCCTTTTCCCATCGACTCAAACACACCGGCAAATACTGTTCCTAATGTAGATACAATAAATCCAGTTCCAATGATCCGAAGCGCCTGTGCTCCCATCTTCTGCATTTCTTCTGTGGCACTGAATAAAGAAAGAACCGGCTCCGGGAATCCCATAAACAAAATCGTTCCCACTGCCATAATGACCGCTGTCACCAGCACACTAACTTTAATTGTCTCATGAAGCCTCTTCTTAGCCCCTGCTCCATAATTGTAACTGATGATCGGACGCATTCCTTGAATGATTCCATTTGCCGGCATATAGACAAACATCTGAAGTTTAAAATATACTCCAAGTACCGCAACTGCTGTCTGGGAAACAGCTCCTAGAATTCCATTCAAAACACCAATCAGGATAGACGGAAGGGACATCATCACCGTAGATGGAACTGCCACAAGATACAGCTGTCTGACAATCCTTCCTTTCATGCGGAATCCTTTCATATGAATCTGAAGCCCTCCACTGTGTCTACAAAACAAGATGATGGATAACATGCACGCGGAAAACTGTCCAAGAATCGTCGCTGTCGCTGCTCCCCGTACTCCCATCGCCGGGAATCCAAACAGTCCAAAGATCATGATCGGATCAAGGATAATATTCACAATCGCTCCCACCCCCTGCATGATCATCGGTAAAAACATATTTCCTGTCGCCTGAAACATCTTTTCAATTTCAATATGAAAGAGCGATCCAAACGAAAGGCAGATTACAATATAAGAATACTGACAGGACCATTCCAGCACAGTCGGATTATCTGTGAACATCTGCAAAAATGGTTTTGTAAAAAAGATTCCAAGCAAAATAAAAAATATCGAATGAACACCTGTCAGTACAAGCCCATGTGCCGCCGCATCATTTGCCTCCTCACTTTTTTTTGCTCCAAGATTTCTTGCAATCGCTGCATTCGTTGCTACACCAAGTCCTACCGCCACGGCAAGTACTAAATTCTGAAGCGGATAAGCGAGAGAGACTGCTGTAAGCGCCTCCTCTCCCAGCTTAGCTACAAAAATACTGTCTACGATATTGTATAAAGATTGAATCAGCATCGAAATCATCGGTGGAACAGACATCCCCATCAAGAGAGGAAAAATTGCTTTCGTTCCCATTTGATTTTCTGATTGTTTCATTTAACAATTCCTCCTTTATCTTTTCCTTTTTTAGTACACAAAAAGGCTATAAATCTTTTCTGTTTAAATCAGAAACAGAAAAAATTTATAGCCCATCCGGCACTTTATTTTACACCGTAACAGAATAGCACGGTTATTTTCACTTGTCAATTCTATTTTTAGCCTTGCAGCTATCCGCTCTTTTCCCTTACAAGATAAAATTATCCTTTTTCTTCTCCATCCCTCGACTGTTGAAGATTTCTTAGCATCTTCTTTGCTGCCCGTCGAAAAATTTCCAATTCTTCCTCTGTCAGGCCATCTTGCAGCTTAGATTCTACATATCGTATATCCTCATCCACTGCCGCACTTGCCTCCAACCCTTTCGGAAGTACTACTATTTTCTTCAATCTCGCATCATATTCCACCGGAACCCGTTCGATATATCCGTTCTTCTCCATAAGCTGTAAGATACCCGTAGCTGAAGATCTTCTTAAATTAAACTCTTCCTCCAGATCCTTCTGAAAAATCTCCTGTTCTCTTGGCTGTCCCAAAAGATAATGCAACACCCGTCCCTGCACTCCGGTCACACCTGTCTTTGAGGCAGAACTGTCAAATTGTCTCTTGATCTGATTTGACAAAATGCCGATTATTCTGCCAATCGCAATGTCCCGTTCCATATTATCCTCCATTTGTTAGTCCCCTAATTGTTGATTATAAATTGACGTTCCTAGAATGTCAATATACGGCAGCAGGTGTTTTCCGAAAAAGGCAGCAAATACTTTTTAAAAGAGTACAATCACCCAAAGACGAATTGTAAAAATCCACAAAATCTGCTATAATTTTATCAAATTTTGAGAAGGTTTGATATGGAATTACAACATTCATGTAAAGAAGCAATCGCTTCTTGTTTAGATCAGAAAACTTTTGCTGTTGCCCACTTATACAATGATGATAACCGGTTCTACAGCATCGAACCAGGGGATATTTTCTTCATTAATCAGTATGAAAGCCACCATTTAACTTATATTGACGAGAAAGTTCATGAGCGGATTGTTTTATCTATCTTCCCAGACTTTTTAAAACAGCTTTCTTCTGGGCAGACCAACCTGGATAACTGCTTTTCTTCTCGTGATGCTTCCAATCCAAATCTGCACAAGCGCTCTCTGAATGCCGAGGAGCAAAAGCTCTTTCAGTACTTCATTCATAAACTTGTCAGCACAGATGGATTCGGCGCAGATCTTATAGAGAAAGCCACGTTCACAGAATTAATGGTATTTTTGAATAAAATTTTCTCTGACAACAATCTTCCTGTCACATCTTCTGTGCGCTGGACACAGCACCAGCAGGTTGACCGGATTCTGACTTATATCAACCAGCACATTCAGAATCCACTGACAATCGAAGAACTCTCCGAAAATTTCTATCTGAGTCCTTCCTACCTGTGCCGCATTTTCAAATCTGCGACCGGGACAACGATCAACAAATATATTACTGCCAAACGAATCACGATCGCAAAGTCATTGCTTGCTGAAGGAAAATCGGTCAATGAGGCATGTGAGGAATGCGGGTTCAACGATTACAGTAACTTCCTGAAGACATTTACAAAGGCAGTCGGCATCTCACCGAAGAAATACTCGCAGTTTTCTTCTTAATATTCCGAGCGGCTTTAGATACACAGCATCCTGCAAACCCAAATAAAACCGCAACAGAAAAAAAGTTAGCGCAATCCTGAAGGATGTGGTAACTTTTTTGGAATTTTCTTCACTTACAAGTCGTTTCCGTACACTTCAATCTGTGTCAGCGCCGGAAATGGCGATGGATCGTCTGCTTTGATCAGATCGCACAGTTCTATCCAGCTCACTTTCCTTTTTTCAATCATAAATTCATGTGGAAGTATTCTCTTCTTCATCGAAATTTTCTCTGTGCTTCCATCCGAATAACGGATTGTAGCCTGCTCCCACCAACTATCATGCGGAAAATCTGCTCTCGTATAGAGAATAATCCGATCGATCTCCACTTCTCTTCCAAAGTCAATCTTGATCGCCGCATCCTCACGACGATTAATTCCCCACGATTGAAACGGCCACTTCCAATGTCCTTCATTTGCAGTCACTCCGTCAACTCCATTGACTGCTGCAAAGACAGCTTCTCCTCTCGTTTCTACATTTGCAGATACATGTGGATAACAAGTTGTACTACATGACTGATCGTTGACATTCAGCGCCAGATTTCGGTAAGTTTTTCTCACTGCTTTCCACTACAATACGATCTCCCTCTTCATAAGTTCGTTCATAGAGAAATGCAATTTCCTTCTCTCCCTCTTTACTTAATATTTCCTGTCCCTCGGCATTTTTTATTGTTACTTTTAACATCTTAATCTTCCTTCAAAATTTCTCTCACACATTCTGCCAGCGTTTCACATTTGCAATTAGCAAAGAAAAGTTCCTCAAATCTTTTCCCCTGCAATGCCCCTCTCACAAGATCACGATCAAGTTCTTTTAAGATTGTAGGCAGATCTTTGTAAGTCACTTTTTTACTTCATCCAAAATCCTCTTATTTCTCTGTTCCGGAACTGCACGCTCTCTTGGATATCCTTGTCCACTCTCTTCTGCGAATAGTTTTTCAAAGATATACTCCAAATTCAGTTCTCCCCCCATCCAAATCCTTTTGCAAATGGGATTGCAATTGCATTTCCGTCATTGATCTGTGCAAATGTATAAGCATCTAATGCATCTTCTACATGTCCACAAATCACACCTGGAAAAGAATTACATGCAAGCATAGCTCCTTCACCAGTTCCGCATCCGGTGATCACATAGTCTGCCGCCCCTGCATTTAATAAAACTGCTGCAAGAATCCCAACCTGCACATATGTCAACTGACACTCGTCTTCTGCAGAATACATCCCATAATTGTCTACCGAAAACCCTTTTTCGGATGCTACTTTTTCCAACGCATGCAGAATCATCTCATTCTTCTCCCTTACCAATACATATTCCAGACATTTCTTAAACGCATTAATGCTTCCACATAAAAATAGTCTCCCCAGATACAACATTCATCGACTCCAACATGGAATGGAATTGCATATACTCCATGTTTGATAATCCCATTTGAAAGATCTTTCTCCGTTGTATAATTTTCAAACAGTGACTTCACAATTTGAACTGCCGTTTCCTCATATTCTTTCTTTCTTGGATCTAAGACCGGAAGGTGCTTACTTAATTCCAGAAGCCCACATGCAAGAATTCCCGTATGTGCATAGCTGAGCGCAAATCCATAAACGCCCCATGCCTGTCCTCTCGCCCATGCCGAATTATCGGAATACCCTTGGGCTGTCACTCCTTTGATCGGTTCTCCTGTATCTACATTCATATAATATGTATGGTAAGTAGAATAATCTTCTCTAACTAAATATTTTTGAGCCTGTTTTGCATGATGTTCTGCTGCTTCTTTATATTTCTTTTCTCCGGTAATCTCACTGATATTGTATAATAATGATAAATTCATCAAACAATCAATGATCATTCTTCCTTTTTCTTTTGGATCTTCCAAATTGCCCCACGCCTGAATAATCTGAGCCTTTTCACTGTATCGTTCCATAAGACAATCTGCAGCGCGCACCGAGAGTTCCAGTGCCTTTTCATTTCCTGTAATTTTATAACCCGCAAGTGTGGATAAAGAGTATAAGAATCCAATATCATGTGTATTTAAATCAATATTCTGATCTAATCTCTCTTGAAATGTGCGGAGCAATGTCTCCAATGCAGAAAGATACTTTTCCTCGTTTGTGTCTTCATACAAAAGCCACAAAATCCCTGTCCAAAATCCTTCTGTCCAATCTTTATTTCCCATTTCTCCATAAATCAGGTTTTCGGAACTTGATGTCGGAAAAACTGTTGAATACTTTGGCAGATTCTCATTCACTTTGCTCTTTACATAGTGCATCGCTTCTGCAAGCCACTCCATATTCTCTTTTTTAATTTCCATAGTTCTTTTCCTCCCTTTGCTGTTTCATCTAACTGTATCGTATCACCTTTCTTTCACATTTTCTTGTGCTTTTTTATACAAAATATTGCATTTTTTGAACTATTGGAAAAAGGCATTGCCAAATGATCTTCTGATCATCGGCAATGCCTCATTTCCAGTCTTTATAAACTTTTAACAGTTCTTACTGCTGTCTCGTTTCTGCTTTTTACACTAGTTTGTGTAGTTATCAAAGTATCCCTGCACTAACACAACCGGTGTTCCTTTGTCTCCAGAACCACTTGTAAGGTCACAGAGGGAACCAATCAGATCTGTGAGCTGTCTCGGTGTTGTTCCCTGAGAAGCCATATCTCCGACAAGATTGTCACTCTTTTCTTTGATTCTCTTGGAAATTGCTTCTTTTAAAGCTTCTCCGCTTAAATCTTTGAAATCGTTATCTGCAAGGTATTTTAATTTTACTTCGTTCGGAGTTCCACGAAGTCCGTCTGTGAATGCCGGAGATACAACCGGATCAGCTAATTCCCAGATTTTTCCCTGAGGATCTTTAAATGCTCCATCTCCGTATACCATTACTTCCACATGTTTTCCTGTCTTGTCTAAGATCTGTTTTTGAATCTCATCTACAAGGTCACGGCACTCTCTTGGGAATAACTTGATCATGCCTTCTGTAGACTTGTTAGATCCTAACAATCCATATCTCTCATTGCATCCGCTTCCATCTACCGGCGCTGTCAGGATGTCGTCCATTCCGCATACACGCTCTGCACCTGCTGCTTTGAGAATACGTTTTGTTCTTGCTCTTGTGTGGATGTCACAAGTCATTACATTCTTTGTATAATCTAAGATTGTTCTCGGATTGTTTGCAAAGATAATCTCTACTTCTGCACCTGCTTCTCTGATCAGCTGTCCGTAATATTCTACATAATCTACACCTGTAAATTCATGCTTATTCTCTCCGAACAGTTCTCTGTATTTCTCCAAAGTAAGTACATCGCTGTATGGATTGATTCCTGCTTCATCCAGCTTGTCTAAAGATACAAGCTGATTTCCAACTTCATCACTCGGATAGCTCAGCATAAGAACTACTTTCTTTGCGCCCATCGCAATTCCTTTTAAGCAGATCGCAAAACGGTTTCTGGATAAGATCGGGAAAATAACACCGATTGTCTCACCGCCTAATTTTTCTCTTACATCACTTGCGATTGCCTCAACAGAAGCGTAGTTTCCCTGTGCTCTTGCAACGATTGACTCTGTCAGGGAGATGACGTCTCTGTCTCTTAACTCAAAGCCTTCACTTGTTGCTGCATCTAATACACTTTCTACTACAATATTTGCGAGGTTGTCGCCTTCTCTGATGATCGGGCAGCGGATTCCTCTTGATATAGTACCTACTTTACGTTCCATCTTTTGCACTCTCCAAATCTATTTCTTTAATTTACTTGCTTCCTGCACAGGATGTCCGAATCATAAATCCGGCATCTCTGCATATTGCAACAGTATTATAATATAAAACAAAGAGAATGTAAAAGATTTTCTTCTACATTCCTATGTTTTTTTATTTTTTCCTGCTTTTTACCCTATAACTTCCTTCAAATCGCAAAAACAAAGGCTTTTTCCATGTTTAATAATCAGATTTTTTCCCGAAGCACTTTATAAATATAAGACACCGGAAGTCCGACCACATTATAGTAATCCCCGTCAATCTTTGCAATATGTGCTGCAAATCTGCCTTGGATTCCGTATGCGCCCGCTTTATCCATTGGTTCCCCAGTCGCAATATAGGACTGAATCTCCTCCTCTGTCATTACATCTACATATACTTTTGTCTGGACCGCATGGGAAATGACTTCTTCTTGCCCCTCCTTGTCATAGCAGATCACAGCTACTCCGGTATAAACATCATGGGCATCCCCCTGAAGTGCTTCCAGCATGCGCTCTGCATCTTCCTTATCTTTTGGCTTTCCTAAAATCTTCCCTTCATGCGCCACAACAGTATCTGCACCGATGATTATCCGGCCACAATCTTCTTCTCTATCCGATGCAGTCTTCTCCGCCACGTCCTTTGCTTTTAAAAGCGCCAGTTCCTTTACGATTTCCTGCGGTTCCGTGCTTTGATATACCTCTTCTTTTTCGCTTGTCACAACCTCAAATGTATATCCGATCTGCTCGAGCAACTCTCTGCGTCTCGGCGAACCGGAAGCTAAAATAATCTTCTTCATCTGATCAACTCCTTATAGCTGTAAATAAAGCTGTCTGCGTGCCTTTGGATTTCTTCCCATTCATCTTTTGAATGTGCATCATACACACCTACCGTATAAAATCCTCCTGCATTCGCCCCTTGTACCGCTTTTAGAATATCTTCAAATACTGCACATTCTTCCGGCAAAAGTCCCATCTTTTCAGCCTGTCTCTCATAAATATCCGGAAACTCTTTTCCCCTCGGTACTTCTCGCACAGTTGTGTAGGACTCAAACAGATCCAAAATTCCATTTCGCTCCAATGCCGGCAAAAACATCTGCGGTTCACAGGATGTTGCAATTCCAATCTTGATCCCCCGTTTTTTCAGATAACGAAGATATTCCTCTGCTGACGGCTTTAGCTGTACTTGATTTGCATAAGCATCTGTCGCCATCTGATACCATTCTGCAATGATCTGCTCAGGTGTTTCTAAAAATCCAAACCGTTCAATGGTATAGACTGCCGCCCGTTCAAACCCAAGAGGCGCAATACTTCTCAAATAATCTTCCGGAACTTCCAGTCCTCTTTTTCCAAGAAATTTCTTATCAATTTCTTCCCAGATATGCATCGAATCCAAAATCGTTCCGTCTAAATCAAAAATAATCCCTTTCTTTTCCATTTTTCTATCCTTTCTTTCGAAATGTTTTCTTCCTCCGCTGTAAATGTCTTTATCTCGTCTGGCTCTTTCCACAATCGTTGTAAATTATTGTGTATTTCGACACTCCCCACAGCTAAAGCAGGGGGATTCTTGCTTCAACCACTACTGCGTTGGCTGATACCAAAAGGTATTACAACGTCTTACACAGTGTCCACAAGCTAGATTATACTGTTCCCGTATGCCCTACGGTGCAGTTTTATGTTGTTTATGCTGACTGTATTTGCAGTCCTTTGTTTAAGATATTGATACTTGCATTGGTATCTCTGTTATGTTTTGTTCCACATTCAGGACACATCCAACTACGGATTGCAAGATTCTTTACCAGTGGATTTTTATACCCACAGGCAGAACAAGTTTGACTGCTTGGATACATAGTTGGCACTTTTACAACATCATTTCCATACCAAACAAATTTATAGGTGAGCATATCAAAGAACTTAGACCACGATACAGAGCCTATGTGCTGTGCTAATTTATGATTACGCATCATATTTTTTACTTTTAAATCCTCTATGCAGATGGTTTGGTTTTCACGTATCAGCATAGTAGATTGTTTTTGTAGAAAATCTTTTCGTTGATTAGTAATCTTTTCATGCACTAAAGCAACTTTAACACGCTGTTTATTGCGATTGCCTGAACCTTTTTCTTTGCGTGACAGTTTCCGTTGTTCACGCATGAGCTTACGCATGGATTTTTCCAATTTCCATCGACTGACGAGCTTTAACATATCCCAGCTTTGGAAGTTTTAAATATTTTCCTGCAATGCGGATATTGTCGCCTTGATTGATGGTTCTGTAGGACTGGTGACGGTTATGTTTACTCTTAAAAGTCGGATGTGAAGCACGTTTTTGGAAGAAATTTACAAAACCTCTGTCGAGGTCACGCAAGGATTGTTGCAGGGCAATGGAATCTACCACTTTAAAAAATGCAAAATCATCACTTTTCTTTAAGCCTGTCAGCATTGCAGAAGTCTGTGAATAGCCAACTTTATCACCTTTCTCATAGGCTTCGTTACGCATAGCAAGACCTTTGTTGTAGATGAGTCTGCAACAACCTAAAGTCTGATGGATGATATTTTGCTGTTCTTTGTTTGGGTAGATTCTGAATTTTATACCTTTTTGCATTATCCTAACTTATCCTTTTGCCGTTGTGATGTTTTCTGGTTTTCAATATATTGCTTAATGACTTCCAAAGGAGCACCGCCCACTGTAGACACAAAATAGCTGTTCGTCCACAGGGTAGGCATTCTTGTCTTTAAAAACGGATATTCACTTCTCAATACTTTAGAAGTATATCCTTTTAGAGATTTTACAGCTTTGTGGATTCCAAACTGCGGGGCTACTTCCATGAGTATGTGTACATGGTCTGGCATGATTTCCATTTCCAGAATGTCTACAGAAAGATTTGCAGCATACTCAAGGAGCAGTTCCTTTAATCGGACATCTACACCATTTGTTAATACTTTTCGTCTATACTTGGGACACCACACAACATGATATTTACAAGAATAGACGATATTGTTGTTTGATTTATATTTCACATTCATATGTGTATTATACTATACTATGTCATCTTATACAACTGTTTTGTCCATCTTCAATTACTTGCGTAAATTCGATGGACGTGCCTTATATCCCCATAGCTAAAGCAAGGGATTTTACGACACATTGGATAATATATTTTTCTCATTCATACAACTTTTTTGTTCACTGATCAGAAGGCATGCTATAATAAGAAAAGATATTATTTTAGGAATGGAGAGATCTGAATTATGAATACGAAAACAAAGTCTACTTTAATGACTGAGGGGCCCATTTGGAAACGGATGATCCTATTTGCCATTCCGCTGTTCCTTGGAAACCTCTTCCAGCAGCTTTATAACACCGCCGACTCCCTGATCGTTGGAAACTTCCTTGGAAGTGATGCCCTTGCCGCTGTCAGTTCTTCCGGAAGTCTCATTTTTCTAATGGTCGGCTTTTTCAATGGTATCTCACTTGGTGCCGGCGTCGTCATTGCCAGATACTTTGGCGCACGCGAAAAGGAAAAAGTACAGGATGCCATTCACACAACCGTTGCTTTTGGAATTGTGGCAGGAATTCTTTTGACTGCCATCGGACTGATCATGACACCTACTTTTCTTAGGTGGATGGGGACTCCCGCAGATGTATTAAAAAATTCAGTGCTGTATTTCCGCATCTACTTCCTCGGATCCATTGCGTTTGTACTCTATAATATTTTTGTTGGAATCCTTCAGTCTGTCGGTGACAGCAGACATCCTTTGATCTACCTGATCATTTCCTCTGTGACAAATGTAGTTCTAGATTTGCTTTTTATCGGTGTGTTCAGATTTGGTGTGGGATCCGCAGCCGTCGCCACAATCCTTTCACAGTTTTTAAGTGCAATCCTCTGCCTGATCCATCTGATGCGCTGCAAAGAAGATTATCAAATCGACCTAAAGAAAATCCGCTTTGACTTTCCAATGCTAAAGCTGATTATTTCTAACGGACTTCCTTCTGGCTTCCAGAACTCGATCATTTCTTTCGCAAATGTCATCGTGCAGTCCAACATCAACTCCTTTGGAAAAATGGCAGTTGCCGGCTGCGGTGCTTACTCAAAGATCGAGGGATTTGGCTTCCTGCCGATCACATGCTTTGCACTGTCTCTGACTACCTTTATCAGCCAGAACCTCGGCGCCAGACAGTACGAGCGTGCAAAAAAAGGCGCAAAATTCGGTGTGCTCTGTTCCATTACTATGGCAGAGATTGTCGGAATCATTATCTTCTTTACCGCTCCATACCTTGTTGCCGCATTTAACAATGATCCACAAGTGGTAGCTTTTGGAACTGCACAGGCACGTACCATTACTTTGTTCTACTTCCTCCTCGCATTTTCGCACTGTATTGCCGGAATCCTCCGCGGGGCTGGAAAATCTACGATACCGATGTTCGTTATGCTGATCTGCTGGTGCATAATCCGTGTATCTTACATTACCGTCGCTGTCCGGATCATCCCAGACATCAAAGTCATCTTCTGGGCATACCCGATCACCTGGACATTAAGTTCGATTTTATTTATCATCTACTATTTTAAAGCAGACTGGATCCATGGATTTGACAGGCGGAATTAATCTGCTAGTCAGACAGATACCTTTGCAAATTTGATACAGAAGACAGAAACTGAGCAAAGCAAGACTTTTCGTATTTGCTTTACAATGTTTCTGTCTTCTTTTGTTTTCAAAATAATACTTTTACGGAGCCCTGTATGCAAACTATATTACACAAAATGCAATATATACTTGACATGCTTTTATATATTTCATATACTGAAGACAAGAAGACAGAAATCAAGTCAGCAGCATGCATTGCATCTACTGGCTGGAAGGGAGATTCTTAACCGTATATGAAAAATATGAAACTAAAGATTGCCCGCATGGAACAAGGGCTTTCGCAAGTCCAGCTTGCAGAGATGACCGATGTGACCAGACAGACGATCGGTATGATTGAGGCCGGAGATTTCAATCCTTCGCTGAAACTATGTATCCGAATCTGCAAGGCTTTGGGCAAAACATTAGACGATTTATTTTGGGAGGTTGAGTAGCTATGAAGAAAATTATTGACGAACGTCAGGAACTGGAAATGATGAAAGTAGAACGCACTGGATTCTGGATTATGTGGGGCGTACTCCTTCTGTCACTTCTGGTGCAATCACTTTTTCTCGGGGCAGGTCCAAAGCAGATTGCCGGAGAAAATATTTCATTTCTGGTCGGATGTCTGATCGTTGTGATCGGCTGTGTGAAGAAAGGGCTTTGGGGATATGACTCTACACCATGTATGAAGACTTATCTTAGTGCCAGCCTAATTGGAACACTGATTTTTACCTTTTTACTCGGCGCAGGTCTCGCATGCAACGGCTCTGAACATGTACTGTCCATTTGCGCCCTGTTTGCCATCAGTATTTTCTTTTTGATGTTTGTAGTTTTGTTTCTAATGGGAACTTTCACAAAGTATCGCCAGAAAAAGCTTGCCAAACAGTTCGATGATGACACAGATTTTCTTGACTGATCGAAATTGTACAACACCGTTGGCAAAGTCCAGCCTGATATGCTTACAACTGTAACACTACATCACACCGAAACTATGCTTCAGAAATAAGGAGAGGTCTCTATGGAATTTGAGCAAGATTATATTATGCGGATGATCAAAAGTATCGTCAGCTTCTTCATCAAGCTAATCACTGGGAAGTCAGACACTGTCTATGAACTGCCCTCTGATGGGCTTTACACCCCATGCGATGATATTTTCGCACGGATCCTTTCCCTTGCAGACGGCGGAAAAATCAACGAAGCCGAGAACCTTCTATACGCAAATGTCGAACCTGACAGCAAAGACTATCTGCTGATGGGACTGACCTTCTATTCGCATATTAACGAATATACCGATAATTTCTTATCGGATCACAATTACAGCCGCCAGGAGATTCAAGATGGAATCATCGCTTTTACAAAAGAATTTACAATCGACGAAATGAACTGCCTATCGCTTTATCAGACACTGGAAGAAATGTTATAAAACAAAAACACGAAAGTGGGAATGAATGATATCAAGTTTGTTTGCATCCATTCATCACTTTCGTGCATCTTCACTCTCCCCAGACATCCTTTAGCTCTTTTTTCCCAAGTCGTACCTCTTCCATCTGACCGGAAATCTCTTCATCGAGATAATCAAACAGATAGTTTTTCCCCTTCTGCGGACGATTCAGATATTCTTCTCTTATCTGGCGCTGCACTTCTTCCACCTCTGTCCGAAGCTCCCGGGCAGATAACAGCTTTCCACCTTGTCCCAGTGTCACAACCTGCTCTACATTATCCGAAGTAGCAACCGTTACATGGTATTTTCTTCCAATCTCATGAACAACTTTTTCAATATACTGGTCTGCAGTCTCCGCTTCTTTCGTATACACGACATAGATGTTATGGTATTTCTGAACCCCTAATTCCTGCCCTTGCACCTTGTATGCATCAAACACAAGAATCAGATTACATTTCTTGAATCCCTGATAGTTGCACAACACATCCATCAGTTTATTTCTCGCCCCTTCGATATTGACTTTTGCAAGCTCTTTTAGATCTTCCCATGCAAAAATCACATTGTATCCATCTACAAGCAGATATTCTTCCATCTGCTCCTTTCGAATCCGCTTTTGTCTTTCCTCCGGGCTCTCTACTCGCCGCTCAGCAATCGGACGTTTTCTCTCGATTTTTCCATAGGTACGAAGGAAAATTTCCTCTAGTTCTTTATCCTCTTCAACACTTCTTGAAAAACTACTCAAAACTCTTCCACTCTGTACGCTTCCCTGACCTTTCTTAGCCTCAATTGTCGATTTCTCTTTTTCTGCCTCAGGTGTCCACACATATTCCAAATGCATATGATCCGGCACTTGATCCCAGCTGACATGAAAACCTGCTCCATGCGCACAGAAAACGGAGCCGGTCGGATTGTCCAGATCGCCCTCGGAATCATATCCGATCTGCTCTATCACTTCCTCCGCATTGTGGCAACGTGCATATCCCTTTAAAGTACAGAACAGTCGTCCTCTTCCTTTCGTGTAACTTGTCACTTCCAGCTGATAATCCCTCATCTCAGATACCGGAGCGCTCCCGGTGATCACCGCAAAGTCTCCCTCTGTATCCGGTGTCTGAAATTCTCCTGCCATTCTCTGAATATCTGTCAGTGCTCTTCCGACAAATTCAGCCGGGATCTCCATCCGAAATTCATAGTACGGTTCCAAAAGCACACTTTCTGTCGATTTTAACCCTTGGCGAACCGCACGGTAAGTTGCCTGACGGAAATCTCCTCCTTCTGTATGCTTCAGATGTGCCCTGCCTGCAACAAGCGTAATCTTCATATCTGTGATCGCAGATCCAGTCAGCACACCCCTATGCTCTTTTTCGGCCAAATGTGTTAAAATCAGCCGCTGCCAGTTTCGGTCAAGGACATCCTCACTGCAGTCTGCCGCAAACACAAGTCCACTTCCCGATTCTCCTGGTTCTAGAAGCAGATGTACTTCCGCATAATGGCGCAGCGGCTCAAAATGCCCGACACCTTCCACCGGACGTTTGATCGTCTCCTTATATACAATATTTCCCGGTCCAAACGTGACCTCTGTCTGAAATCGTTCCCGGATCATACTTTGTAAAATCTCTGTCTGTACTTCCCCCATCAACTGCGCATGAATTTCCCCAAGTTCCTCATTCCACACGATATGAAGCTCCGGATCTTCTTCCTCCAGCTGGCGAAGCTTGAGCAGCATTCCGTGGGTATCGCATCCTTCCGGGAGTATCAGCTGATAATTTAAAACCGGAGTCAGCACCGGCCCTTCCGATGGCGGCTCTGCCCCAAGTCCTTCTCCCGGATACGTTTTCGTAAGCCCGGTCACCGCACACACGCGCCCTGCACGCACTTCCTGAACCGCATCATATTTCTCACCGGAATAAATCCGGATCTGGCTAACCTTCTCCTCTACATCCTGATATCGTATCAGATCCCGGACTTTTAATACACCCCCGGTCACTTTCAGATATGTCAGACGGTTCCCCTGCGGATCCCGCGCGATCTTATAGACTTTTGCGCCAAATTCTTCCGGGTAGGACCGCTCTTTGGCATAGCATTCCAAGCCGGCAAGGAATTCCTTCACCCCAATATTTTTTAACGCAGAGCCGAAATAACACGGAAATACTTTCCGCTCCCAGATCAGTCTGGAAATCTCCCCCCGTTCGATCGTACCATGTTCCAGATACGTTTCCAGCACCTGCTCCTCTGCCATAGCTACATTTTCCAAAAATTCTTCCGAATCTTCCGCTTCCCCAAACCGGATACAGCTTCCTGAAAGCTTCACACGCAGTTCCTCCAGCAATTTCTCTGCATCCGTATCATTTTGATCCATTTTGTTGATGAACAAAAAGACCGGGATCCGATACTGCTTTAAGAGCTTCCACAGTGTCTCCGTATGCCCCTGCACACCGTCCGCTCCGTTGATCACAAGGATTGCATAATCAAGCACCCGGAGTGTCCGCTCCATTTCTGCTGAGAAGTCCACATGCCCCGGCGTATCCAGCAGTGTAACCTTCAGTTCTCCAAACACAAGCTCTGCCTGCTTGGAAAAAATCGTAATTCCCCTCGCACGCTCCAGTTCATAAGTATCCAGATAGGCATTCCCATGGTCCACCCTTCCCTGCTGCCGGATCCTTCCGCTCAGATAGAGCATACTTTCCGACAAGGTTGTCTTTCCTGCATCTACATGGGCCAACAACCCGATACATATATGATTTGACGGCTCTTTCGCCGTATTTTTTTCTCTGTCCTCAGACATATTTTCCATGAAAATCCCCCTTTCTGTGATTGTTAATACAAGGATTATCATATCACAGAAAGAGGGATAAGTCGACCAGTCCTTCTTTTTATCTCGCAGGGAGTGCGGTCTGCAGATCCAAGATAAGTCTGCCGCACAGCTTTTGGGGCAGATAAAGTTCCATCCCGGGCGCTATATCATCACCGGAATATACAGAAACAGCACAAACCGCTCCTCTTCTTTTGTAATTTCCATGCTTCCCCCATATCTCTGTACGATCTCCTGAATGCTCTTCAACCCATATCCGTGCAGCTTCCGATCTTTCTTCGTCGTCTGCGGAAGGAGGCACGGCGCAGCCTTTTCCGAAATTTTTCCTTCACTTTTTGCAGTGTTTTCTATCTTCATCACAAACAATCCTTTCTCATTCTTGGCCTGCAGAGAAATTTTTCTTTTTTGTCCGGGCAATTTTTCACACGCCTCGATCGCATTGTCAAGACTGTTTGCAAACAACACCGAGAGATCCACCGAATCCATGTCAATTTTGGACGGCACTTGCAGATCATACGCAAATGCAATCTGTTCCAGCTCCATTTTGCCGGTCTTTGTACTCAGCACGGCATTGATCACCGGATTTTCACAATACTGTACATTCCTTTTGATCCCCGGACGATCCAGAAGTTTGTCGAGATATGCCTTGTGTTCCTCCCCGGAAAGTCCTGCAAGTGTCTGAAGATGATTTGTCATATCGTGCCGCAGTTTTCTGACTTCCAGCTGCTGCCGCTCCAATGATTCATAATAGAGCTGATTCATTTCTAAAAGCCTGCTGCTCTGCTCCAGCTCATACTGATGGGATAACACGACGACTGCCCAGATCAGACCGACAAATGAAAGGATACAAAGACAGAGGATCGTCTTATTGAACGCCGCATTTGCTGTAAGAATTTCACCATTGTACTCCTGAAACAACACAACCGACAAAACGGTACAAAAAGGTGTCAACGTCAACAGTCCCAAAAGACTCCAGAGCCGATTGGACAACTCATAGAATTTCTTCGGGACAAATTTTTTCACACTGCAATAGATCATCAGGTAAAAAAGCAGTTTTACAGACAGATAGACGATTCTTTCCTGCTCCGTCGGTATTCCACTGTCAGCCGACAATAGATAATTATCTATCAGCACACTAAAAGAAGATGTCAGGCTGATAATCATAAAGGAAAGTGACAGCTTTTTTAACAGACTTCCTTCACATCCGAGCAGGATTCCCGCCACAAATATCAGCACCGTCGGAGGGAGGTTCACCAGATCCCCGATAAAAAACGGCATAGAGCTCAGGAGCCAACTGCATCCAAAGAGCAGAAGCTTCCAGTACCACTGTCGGCGTACCACAAAAAATCGTTCGATCGTAAAGCTGACTGCCAAAGCAATAAAGATTGAGCAGATTATCTGAAACACCCTGAAATACTCCGCAATCGAAAGAATCACTTTTTCTATCATGAGAGATCACCACCGATCATGGCTTTCGCAAGCACTGCAACCGCATCCTGCTTCAGCGCCCGGCTGATCGGCAGTTCCTCGCTTCCGATCCGCACCGAAGATGCGCCGATATAGGACACCGCATCTGCATTGACAAGGTAGCGCTGATGGATCCGCACGAAAGTTCTCCCGACCCGAGCTTCCACCTCATTCAGTTTGGCATAGAAGGACAGCTCCTTTTCCCTTGTCACCGCCACCACTTTTCTCTTCTCACTGTAAAAATACTGTATTTCATCCTGGTAAAGCCTGTATACGCCGTCCCCATTCTGAAAGACAAACTGCTTCTGCCGCACCTGCTCCAGCTGTCTGCGCACACGCGAAAGCACACTGGAAAGCCGGTCCGCATCCACAGGCTTTACAAGATAATCAACTGCCTGCACACGGTACCCCTCAAACACAAAATCCCGAAAACCAGTCACAAACACGATCTGGATTCTTGTGTCAAATTCCCGGATCTGCTCCGCTGTCCGGATTCCGTTAACCCCTTTCATCTCCACATCCAGAAACAGAAGGTCAATCTCACCCGGATGTTTCTTCAGCCAACTGACCGCCGTCTCTCCCCCGGAAAACTCATAGACAATCTCCTCGGTTTCTTCTAAGAGTTTCTCAAGTTCCACCCGAAGCGCATCTCTTGCATAGCATTCATCATCACAGATTCCAATTCTTAACATGATCTATACCTCCTCAATGTCCACAGAATTAAGAACTATCACACACCGAATACCTTGTCTCCATGCGACATTTACATATTTCCATTGTGCACCCCATCTCCTGGCACATCTATTTTCCTATGCATTATAACATAAATCTTTGTCTCTGCGCCTCCTGCTTTTCTCTCTCCGGATACAAAACTTTACATTCCGGCTGCTATTTTTTACATTTCTCCTCATCCCCCTCCAAACATTACATCAGAACTGCCATTCTTTCCATCCCAAATTTTACTTCTTCTTTTCCATGCTATACTTTTTTCAACAGCAACACAAAAGAACAATCCGGGATCATAAATTTCCATAAACTCCGGATTCTGTCCATACAGATTTCATTCAAACAATTCAGAAAGGTGGTATTTCTATGCTGTATGTAAAAAATCTTCATAAATCTTATCAGGTCGGAGCGACCAGCTATGAGGTGTTAAAAGGCGTCAGTCTCAGCGTTGCACAAGGCGAATTTGTCGCTGTCATGGGCCCGTCCGGCTCCGGGAAAAGCACCCTTTTAAACTGCATCTCCTGCTACATTCCATTTGAGGAGGGCAAGATTACACTCGGACAAAAAGAATTAAAAGGCTTGTCGGAAGATGCCCTTGCACATATCCGAAACGAAAAACTAGGATTTGTCTTTCAGGATTTTATGCTGCTTGACGGACTAACCGTACGGCAGAACATCCTCCTCCCTGCGATCATCCGAGGAAATGTGGGAAGAAAGGAAGAGACGATGGCAGACCGGCTCTGTAACTTATTTGGTATTGCGCAGATTGCAGGCAAATATCCGGCAGAAATTTCCGGTGGAGAACGGCAGCGGACCGCAGTTGCAAGAGCACTGATCAACTCCCCGCTTCTGATCCTCGCAGATGAACCAACCGGAAATCTTGACTCGAAATCCAGCCGCGCTGTCATTGATTCTTTCCTGGAGGCAAAAGCTTCTCTGAAAGCAACCATCTTCATGGTGACTCATGACAGCTTTTCCGCCTCCTTCTGCGACCGTGTCATCCTGCTCAAAGATGGAGTTGTCTATAAAAATATGGAACGAAATAGTTCCCAGCATGCTTTTCACGATGCACTTTTAGAGGAATTAAAACAGATGAATACGTTAGAAGAGGAGGAAGAGAACGATGAAAACCTTAACTGATACTTTTTCTGCCTTAAGAAAAAAGAACCGGAAAAATTACACACTGTACTTTATCTGTAACTTTACAGCGCTTTTACTGATCACAGCCTACTCCGCGATCCTGACTTCGCCGACTGTCCTTCTCGTTCTTCCAGAAGGCGGCGACAGCAGAAAACAGGCAATGATGATCTTCGCACTCGCCTGCATCGGATGCGTAATTTTTACCATCTATGCCGGAAATATCTTCTTCCGCATGAAGTCAAGAGAACTCGGAATCTTCCTCGCACTGGGAACTTCTAAAAAAGTACTTCGAAATCATCTGTACAAGGACACTGCTGTCACTTCCTTAAGCGCTTCCCTGCTCGGAACCTCACTTGGGATTCCATTTGCCTGGTCTATCTGGCAGCTGTTCCGTCTGCTTGTTGTAGATAGCACTGAGATGCGTTTGGTTCTGGACTTTCGCTGTCTCCTGATTCCGGCAGCCTTTATCCTGATCATTTTACTTTTTGCATTTCTCCTTGGAAGACGGACACTTTACCGCACGAACATTATGGATGTCGTGAATGAAGAACACAAAAACGAACCCGTGCGGGATGTAAAGCCATGGTATGCCTCCGTCGGTATTTTGCTGATGATCCTCGGTGGAACTGCCGGATATTTTGGACCAGCAATTTATCAGGTCGTTTTCCGGCGCTTTTCCTCCCCGTTTTTGCCCCTTCTTTACATACCGCTCTTCATCGGTCTGTATATGTTCCTTTTGCACGTTGTTGTACGTGGGTTTGGAAGTCATAAAAAGCACCCATACAAAGGAATCATCTCGCGCAGTATGATGAAATTTCAAGGAAAACAGACTGTAAATAATATGATGGTCATCGCACTGCTCGTGGCAGGCGGCGCCTTTGCGCTATTCTATATCCCAACACTCCAAGTCGGACAGGCGATACAGGTGAAAGCCACCCCATATGATTATTCTTTCCACTATCCGGTCGGTCAACCGGTCCCGGGGAAAGAAGAAATTGCAGATCTTGCCAAAGATTATGACCTCTCGATTAAAGATTACAAGGAAGAAGCAACCATCCTTCTTGGCATGTCAACCACGGTAGAGCGAACTACGGACGACGGAAAACTCTACACTGTCTATGAGGAATTTGCCAATGAGGGAACCTTCCTTACCGCTTCCGCTTTTGAATTTCTAACCGGTCAGAAGACAGAAGTTGCACCCGGAACATACAAAGCAGTTTCCAATGAGGACGAGACCGACACCTACTGGCTCACCTCCGGCGCAGATCAAATCATCAACATGACGACGATGAAAAAACTTCCAGTTACTTTTGACGGCTATCTGCACTACAGTCTGTTCTCCGGGCGCTCAAACTATTATGTTCTAAACGATACAGACTACGAAAATATGGAAGTCGGTCTAGGCGATGAATGGAAGGAACATCAAGTCCTGTTTAACATTGACGGAGAAGACAACTACGAATTTGCCGACAAATTATTCCATGTTTTCATGGATGCACTCGGAGAAAAATACGCAATCTCATCCAACTATGACCGCGTTGTAAAATATGGTCGTTCCGTCAATGGGAAAAGTTACTTTCTCGATGAACCTGAGTATGCAGCCGATGCAAAAGTAGATTATGCAGACTGTGACGGCAGCACTTTCCGATTCGGATGGAAATACATGCCTTCCTTCAAAATGCTGGACTCCACTGATTTTGTTCGCACAACGGCAGTTTATCTGATGCTGTTCTTCTTTATCACCATTATCTGTGTCATGGCAGCGCTGATCATCTGCTATACAAGAAGTATCTCCATCGTCCTGAACAACCGCTACGTCTTTGAGGATTTGAAACGACTCGGCGCCTCCCCTGCATTCCTCACAAAAGAAGTAAAAGCACAGACGAGAAAAATCTTCTTTACCCCTTCCATCATTGGAATGGTCGCTATGTACTTCTTCTTTTCCATGATCATGTACGCAAATGACGGCACCATTTCTTTCACGGAAATTGCCTCACTGCTTGTGTGTCTGGCACTCTTATTCGTACTTGTCCTGATCATCTGGATTGTATACAATGCAACCGTCCGCAAGATGAAACAGATGCTGGGAATACAACAGCCCAAGAATATGAATCGGGTAATGCAATTGGAGTAATGTAAGTTACATAGCTACATAAAAATAACCGATAGAAATAAACAGGTTTATAAAAATAATTGAACTATGCGAAAAATGCCGTAAAGTGCTTCTTACGACCACTTTTACGGCATTCTTTGTATCACTCATTTATTTTTGTAAATATTTTTCTTTCAGTTCCTGCACTTTTGCATTATATGCTGCATTCTGCTTCTGCTGGATCAAATTTCTCTTAATCGCCTCTTTTACCTCATCAAATGCTGCCACAGATGCCTCATTTTTCTTCTCAACTTTGATCAGATGATAACCAAACTGTGTCTTTACCGGTCCTACCACATGACCAATCTCAGCTGCAAATGCTGCTTCCTCAAATTCTTTGACCATCTGACCCTTTCCAAACTCTCCGAGGTCTCCTCCTCTTGCACCAGATGGGCAGGTAGACGCTTCCTTTGCAGCATCCTCGAATGCTTTCTCTCCACTTGTAATAGACTCCAGAACAGAAGTACACTTTTCTTCTGAATCTACTAAAATATGTTTTGCACTAACTGTCTCTCCCTTTGTAAACTGCTGCTTATTTTCCTCATAGTAAGCTGCCACTTCCTCATCTGTCACAGTTACATCCTTTAATGTCTCTCTCATCGCGAGCTGCGCAAGAATATCTCTCTTCGCATTTTCTAAAATCTTCGCAAATTCCTCAGTCTCCTCAAGCTTTGCATCCTCCCCTGCCTGCGCAAATAAGTGCAGAGAAATCAGCTGCTCCAAATACTGCTGTCTAAACTGTGGATTTGTAACATATGCCTGCTGTTCTCTTGGAGCATTCTGTAAAAATGCATCCAATTCCGCATTTGTAATCTCCTTACCTGCAACGACTGCTAAAACTTCATTACTCATGATATTTCTCCTTTTGTTTCAAAAATGGTTATGAGTAATATGATACTATAGAGGGGGAGGATTTGCAATTTGAACTTATATTCTTCCTGCGGAAACTTCCTCTTTTCCCCTTCTTATCACCATGCATTTTTAACCTATCTTGGCATTACTATAGAAAGAAATTTTTTTCTCCAACACAATAATACTTCACATAATATAACGGTACTCTAGAATCCAAAAATGCAATACACTCCATTTTTAACACTGACGATTTATGTAAAATCTGAAGACTTCCTGTACCTTCCGAGACGGAAATTCTGTCTACAGCCGAACCTTTACATGCCCCAGATTCAAAGGATATATTTTTTCATAAATTTAATTTTATAGAAAGATACGATTATTCCATGATTTCAAAACATCTCATGTTACAGTTTATCGGTTTATCCCAGTTTTCAGCTGCAAGCTGCATTGGCATTTAAAAACATCTCATGTTACAGTTTATCACTCCATATAGTGGTTCAGTTGTCAAGACACAAATTTAATCTTTTTATAATGAACAGATATATGTAGTTGAAAAGGGGAAGAATGTCCCCCTTAAGCTGCATATTCAATCAAAAGTACCGGATAATAGTAGGATGCCGGAGTTTGATTGTTAATAGCTGTCAGATACAGGAATCCACGTTTGATGGGATATAAATGATGTCGATTGACCATGCCTGATTTGGACGGTCGATAACGGCATTGCGAAGCAGATACGGGCAGACTTTTGCCTGTTACATACGCTTAGAAAGGTTTATTTTGGGATAGATAGGATCAATCCCCATTTCTGTCATGTAGCGGCGTGCTTTGCGACGGCCAACCTTATGACCACGCATTTTCAGTTGTGAAGACATCTGACGGGCACCCCATGCCGGATTGTCCGTGTGTAAACGGTCTATGATTGCCTTACAGTCCAGTTCTTCCTGAGAAACAGGAGTTCCATTATAATATATGCTGGTGCGATCAATATCAAGCAATCTAGCACCTGTTTTAATAGAGAGCTCTTTACTCTTCAAAAGGTTTCGGACTAAATTTACTCTCGTAGTCAGGTCCAAGTGTTTCTTCAGATTTTTTCAACCAATCCACCTGCATGGTGAGTTGCCCAACTTTTTTTGCGTATTCAGCTTTTTCCCTGCGTTCTGAAGCCAGCTTCTCTTTCAGGTTCTCTTCCCGTGTATCGTCAAAGACAACGGAAGCTTTATCAAGGAATTCCTTCTTCCAATTACGGAGAAGATTTGGCTGAATGTTATTTTCAGCAGCAATTGTATTTAAGTCTTTTTCTCCCCTGAGCAGTTCAATAACAATCTCAGATTTGAATTTTGCGGAGAAATTTCTTCTTGTTCGTGACATAATAATAATCCTTCTTTCTGTATTGGTTACAACATATCAGATTCATTATAAAATGTCTCGGAAAGTGTCTTAAATTACTATACCATTATACCAGGTGGAAGGAACGGATAAAGAAAAATTAAGATTTAAAAACATCTCATGTTACAGTTTATCCCACCGCGCTGATTCATTTAAAAACATCTCATGTTACAGTTTATCGAAATAAATACAGACACATGGATGTTATGGAGTATTATTTAAAAACATCTCATGTTACAGTTTATCTGTCCAAGTCCTCAATCATGCCGTAGATTGTTGGATATTTAAAAACATCTCATGTTACAGTTTATCAATTTGTTGTAATTGACACCGGAAACGTACAGGAATTTAAAAACATCTCATGTTACAGTTTAGCATAATTCTATTTTTCTACAACCTACATATTCGAAATTTAAAAACATCTCATGTTACAGTTTATCATGCAGAGCAGAAGCAGCAGTATGAGATGGATAAGTATTTAAAAACATCTCATGTTACAGTTTATCTATGCAGGGCGAGATTGATAAGCTTAATCAGCAGTATTTAAAAACATCTCATGTTACAGTTTATCGAATCCGCAGAATACCAAGCGGATTGAAGTGTTGAAATTTAAAAACATCTCATGTTACAGTTTATCGGTGTGTTGTGTTGGATGTGGATTGAAGAAGCATAATTTAAAAACATCTCATGTTACAGTTTATCAGAGGAAAGAAGAGCTAAACAGAGGGCTTTAATTATTTAAAAACATCTCATGTTACAGTTTATCTGCATCCGATGCAGCTGCCTTTTGGGATAAATCCCTATTTAAAAACATCTCATGTTACAGTTTATCCCTCGTATTTATGCCCTTTTTTCTTTCATATTTAATTTTTTCGTTGATTTTAAGCCATTTTCACTTTTTTTACCAGGTGTTTTTCACTTCTGCTACTTTATCTTAATATCTCATAAATCTCTGCATTTTACAAGGCTTTTTCTATATTATACTTTTTTAAGCCTGGTAAATTTTTCTTCCTCATATACGTATATTTCTAATTTTATATAATCAGGTCCTCCCCTGTAGCATGACCTCCACACCCTAAAACTTCCTCTCCAAACACACTATTATTTAATAATTTTATGATACATATAAAATCTTCATTTTTATCAATCACTCCATTTAACTCTTTTCGCAATTGTATAAATTTTGACGGTGTCATTTCTCCTCGAAATACAGATTTCTGAAAATGAGAAAGATATTTTTTGCAAATCTTAAATACTTTCTGTACTCTTTTTTCTCCCACATCATAAAATAAAAATGCATAATTATAATTTAATTGTTTTTTCATCACATACCTTCTTTCAAAGAAAATGGAACAAACTCATTCCCTTCCAAAATATTTTTTATCAATTTGTAACAATCTAATTTAATTGCTGTGCGATATGAAACTTTACGTTTTAATCTCGGATGTTGGAAAACATTTTCCAAACGTGCTTCAAATGCTTCAATAAATATTTTTCTTCCTTCTTCATTTAAAATGCAATAATTTACACTTTTCTCAAAATGTTTTTCCACTTGTAATTTCCGGTTATTAACCAAATCAAAAATTGTTCTAAATACTATTACAGGCTTAAATACTTCACTAATATCTAAACTCAATGAAAATCGTCCTTCTGACGGTTCATGTAAAAAACTAATTCTTTGATCCAAATGTGTTTGATAAATCGCTGAAATTGTTTTTGTATATAAAAGTGTATTTCCAAAAGAAACCAGTGCATTTATTGGATTATCTAGGGGACGTTTGACTCGTTTATTCATCACGAAATCTTTAGGAAGAAAATATTTAAAATCATTGTAAAAACGAATCCAAACTTCTCCCTCGCATGCCAATAATCGCTTAATATCCTGAGCCTGATCAACTTGTGTAAAAAACACCTTCCTAATCCAATCAATAGTTTCCTTCACCTCTTTTTTATCATGCTTGTAATAATGATATAGAATTTCATAAATATTAACTCCTATTCCTTTTACAATTGCACGAGCTATATCCATTCGTTGTTCCTCATACTTCAATGCTTGTTTGACAATTAATTTCCCACTCAAATAATGATCTCTCGGATAATACGTCCCACTATATCCTCCATAATAGTTAAAAAAATGAATAATAATATGATTTTGAGATAAAAAATCCAATAGTTTTGTATTTATACTGACTTCATTAAAACAATATATTTCTTTTGTATTCTCAACTGGAATATACACATTCCGTCCGTCTTTGCGAAAACATAATGAATTGTCTTTTCTTGTCAGTTCTCCCATTGACATAATGTATCTGGTAGTTCCCATAACATCTCCTCCTAAACATAACAATATTCATAATATGCACACTTCTTACAAGTAGCTTTGTGAATACACTCTGGCGGCTCCTCTTCTTCCAGTAACTGTTCTATTTGAGTTATATAAAAATCTAATTTTTCTTCTAATTCTTTTGTCAATTCCAGAATAAAAATTTTTTTATCTTTTTTATTCTTTTCCACAAACTCCAATCGCCCTTTTCGAACAATTCCCTTAGACTTCAAAACACTTAAATAATACAATAGCTGCCATTTTGCAGCTTCCACATCGGCATCAGACTTTTTTATTTCTGTCAAATATTCTTTTGTCAATTTATCCAATCGAATATTTTCTATAGCAATCTCTGTATTTTTTGAATCTTCTGCACGTTCTTGATGAATTGCTTTTCCTATCTTTACTTGTTCACTATTATCTTCCAAATTCAGTCTATTGCCATGTAGATAACATTGTCTTTTGCAATGAAAATAATAATTAATTAATGTCCCATTCACTCTCATAAAAATACCACCTTCATCAGAGAAATAAATCTGTCTCATTTTCCAATATTTTTCTGTTCAAAACACCATTTTCATCAAAATATTTTTCTCCATTTTCAATATAATAAATATCCCCAATCTGTTCATCTTCCTGGAACTTTGTTTTTTCACTGAATTGATAAATAAACTCATTCATTTTGCTTCTAAGATTTCTTAATTTTACAATTTTTTCACTATATTCTATTGTTTCATTTTCAAGGAGATCTTTATATTCCTCCCAAATTTTCCGTCCATCAATGATTTCTTTATCTTCTCCCATTACCTCCCTTCCTAAATATACAGAAATCATATGTCGATCATCCTCAATCAATTTCATTCTATTATCTATCTCAGGGAATTTCAGCTTTTGGACACTTTCTCTAAAAAAGTATTTTACATTCTCTTCATTTATGCCGCTTCCGCTTTCTTTCACTGCCGGAAGAATATTTTCTTCATAAAACTTTGGAAAATTTTTTGTTGTTAAAATTTCTCTCATTGCAGTTGTCTTCAGCGAAAATCTATCTTCTCCCCTAACATCACCCTCATAGATTTTCCCCGCATCATCCATATCAAAAAAATATACAGTTCCTCTTCGTTTTGCAGAACGATTTATTCTTCCCATAAACTGTTCTTCACTATCTAGCCTTGATATATCTTTGTATCCAATATCCATATCGATATCAACACCTGCCTCTATCACCTGAGTTGCAATCAAAATCACAGATTCCAATTCTTGTATTTTTTCTATGATTCTTTTTCTTTCCTGGATACTACTGTCCCCTGTCATCACCAATACCGGATAGTCCGTTTGTTCCTTCATTCTTTCATAAAACTCTTCTGCACTTTTTTTCTTAATAAACTCTACCAGCACTTTTTGATTATTTGTAATATTTGTGCAAATATGTTCCTCCAATTTCTCTAATGTCATTTTCTGATCTAGTAATCCATAATCTGCAACAACTCGTTTTGCAAATTTCGGATGATGAAAATATTTTTCTCTATCTTTTATCAAATGAACAGCCTTCATCTGATTATCCGTAAGTATCTCTAAATTAGGTAATGTTGCCGACATAATAATTATCTTAACATGCAGTAGCTTTGCAAATGCTTTTAAAAAAGTAACAATCTCTTCCCAACGTGAGTTTTTGTAGCTTTGAATTTCATCAAGAACAATAATAGAATTACATAACTGGTAAAACCCAAATACGTCTTCTTTATAATGTCCGAACAATGTACGAAATAGCATAACATGTGTGGATAGTACGATTGGATAATTTAAAAATTGCCTATCTAACAAAATAGTTTGATATTTTTTCCCCTTGTCTTTTCCACCCCAGTCATCTTCATCCGCACGCTCTTTCAAAGGTACCAGCGAATTAACCACCGCTACCTGTGACATTACCTCTTTATTTTCTCCAAATATTCTGCTGATAGTTTCCATATTTTGTTCTACAAGTGTATTAAATGGATAAATATAAAATATTTTTTGGATATTCTTATCTTGTTTCATAAGTTCAAAACTTAAATTCATTGCAGTATTACTTTTTCCACTTCCAGTCGGAGCTTCTAAATAAAAAATAGAGTCATTTATATTTCTTTTCAATTCATTTTCTGCATCTAAAAACATTTCTGTCCGCAGAATATTGATATCCTGCTCTTGTTTCAGTTCTAATTGTTCTTTTGGGTAATGTTCCTGCTGATAATTACGAATACTCTTCTGAACAAAGCTATTTTCATAAATATCTATAATTTTCTCACATTTCTCAAGCTCGCCAAAATTTTTAATCTCTACCCCTTTCATATATTCTGATGTTGCATAATAATCGGATGCAACAAGCATAGAATATAACAATCTTGTGAACCCATACAAATAGACTAGTTTCTCTGTTTTCTCCTGACCATTTCTCCCTAACATATTTTTCCAACTTTTTCTTAGTTTGGAATTTTTTTCTTCTCCCCATTCCCTTTTCCAACATTCTATCCATTCCTTAGCTCTGATTCCCAAATCATCTCCCTCTCCATTCCTTCCAGTTAAGGAATTCAAATAAGCTTCTAAGTTCACTAATTTCCCATGATGTCTAGAAATGATATAGGAATATATATAAGCAAAATCTTTCAACAACTCCTTCTCCGTTTTATCATCTAATTTATTAATTTCACTTAAAAAATACTCCAAATAAAATATAGCCGAAAGAATAGAATGCTTACTTCCAATATTACTGTCCGGCACTAAATTTAAACAAAACTTGTGATGCATTTTATCTTTTTGAAATTTAGGGTTCACTTTTCCAAAATCATGAAATGTAACAATATTAACTACCATTTTCTCAAATATTCTTTTTGCGTCGCCACTAATTTCATCAAAGTATTCCTTCTCAAACTCTTTTATGAGCAAATCCACATGTTTTTTTCTAAAAATTCTAATCCAATATTTTTGGCATAGTTCTGTGTGTGAAGAAAGCGTCTCTTTTTCTTCTCCATTTTCAGAAATATGTGCATAACACTGCTCACTACACTTCATGAGTTCTTTTATCGATAACATCATTTTTTCCATTTTCCACCTCGTATCTACACAAAAGGCTCTACAAATTTGCAGAGCCTTATTTTCTAGTAAAATACCAATATTCTCATTTTATCTTTATACAAACCTGCTTCTTTCACACAAACTGGAATGTTCGTATAGCAAAATGTATCGTACTCGTACAGGTTTGTATAACCATTTAATCTAACCGGAAGTTTTTCTTCATACTTAAATTCTTCAATCTCATCTTCATCATCCAACGAATCAATTTCACCTATCCGTTTTGGAAACATGCTAAAAATTTCTGATCTCTTAGCATCAATTGTTTCCAATTTCACTATTTTTACGTCACTGATATCTGCTGGGTGATCATTTTTCCCCAGATATGGCATATAAACACATTTATATTGTTCTAACTGATAGGAAATTTTTTCAGCCTCTTCACAATCTAGTAATATATAAATATCCCACACTGGATTTTCTAGCCACTGCTCTTTTATGATTAGATTTCCCCCTTGTTCTTCACATGCATATCCAACGGAATTATTAAAAACCTGAACCTTCTTGGGAATATACCCTCGTTCATTTCTTGGTACGATAGAAACTTTTAATCCTGCTAATTTTTCATAAAATTCCGGATATTCCTCAATTAGATCCATTCCTTTTTTTCTCACAGTCCATTTTTTTTGTGCATACCCATTATAACCTGCAATTGCCCCAAGCATGCCAAGTAAAGCCACTTTATGAATTTGACCATATGTAAAATAGTAGTAAGTATTCACTTCTGGTTTTTTAAAAAATGCGCTTTTTCCACTTAAAGTAAATCTCACAGCTTTCATAAGTTACACCTCGTTTTGTGTAATAATATTGTAGACCACTGCCCTTTCCAATCCGCACACTAACTCTGTTGTATATGGGTTATAATAAACATCTACTTTCTTCACTCTGTCTTGCAACTTATTTAAAATTTCTGTACATGTTCTCATATCAATAATGTTCTTTTGTTCCCCTTTCTCAAACACGATATATTCGGATAGATTTGGCAAATATAAATCCGGCTCCGTTTCCACAAAAAGCGCAAATTCATTCTCACACCCTTCTTTTGCATTTGTCTCAAAAGAAGTGGCGGCAACTAATGCTGTCCGTTTAAAATTGGCATAGTCTTCTTTCGTATACCCCTCTGTCACACCAAGTTTTATCAATTCTTTGTAAGCCATTGGATTAATTACAAATGGATAAAAGTAATGCGCCTCATTACTTGTAATTTTTGTCCCCAATGTAGAATTTCTTGCCTCCTCATTCTTAGCATCCTTGCTTCCATCTCTGAAAGGAGACAAAATCTGTTGCTCCTCTGCAGTTGTATCTTTATATTTATTAAATCCCTGCCCAAACTGAACAGCACCTGTAATTGAAAAATTATTCTTTGCCTCTGCAAATGTTGCTCCAAAATTTTTCACGTCTACTGCAGACATCAAATTTGTCAACACTTCCTTTGAATCCTTACTCTTTCCTAGATCTTCCACATGAAAAATTTCTTCATAGCGTTCTTTCAGAGATTTAGGAACGAGCGCCCCATCCTTTTCTGAAAACTTCATAGACTTAATATATAATACTTTTTTTCCCTCATTATCCCACATTTTTTTCATAGGGTATTTAAGTGCTTTGTCACTTCCATATACCGTTCCATCAGACATACTTTTAGGATAACCGGTAAAATCTGCATTCCAATTTGCCATGATTGATGAAATCCCCAATACACCGTACACTCTGTTTTCCATATTATATTTCCTCCTTTGCTTCCTTCGTGGATTCATAGATTAAATTATTTCCGATATATCCCCCCAGCAAATATTCCTGATCTATTTTCTTTTCTAATATGTAGGCATCTACCATCGCATACATCCTATTGAACCTCTGTCTGGCAAAATTTATCTGATAATTATATTTCATAAAATACTGCCTCAACCTTCTTCTGATCACTTCATTCTCTGTTGCTACGAGAAACGGATTTGCCAATGAATGATTCTTTTCCTTTGACTTACTTAAAGAAATAAAATAATATACAAGTTGACCGACTGCATAAAAATATTCTTCATCCGTTTCTATTTCACATTCTCCTGACCCATTGATCTTTTCTTTCAAATTCTTCCTAATCTCCGTGTATCTTTCTGACATATCACACCCTCCTTCAAAATATTTCTGTAATGAACACATCAGATTAAATTGCTGCCCCATTTTTGTTGTGTATCCATTCTGAACTGAATTTTTAATCATATTCATACAAACACTATGAAGGATCCGATCCATGTTCACTTCCAATCCTTTATAAAGCCATGCAAAAATAGCTTCCCGTGACCAAACAAGATTTCTTTTCAATTCACCCTCTACAGACAATTTTTCCTCTGGAGTAAAATAATTTCTCACTAGCCAAGATGAAAATAAAACTTCATCAATAACACCTTGCAACTCTTTCTTGTTTCGGTAATCTCGATACCGTTCTTCTTTATCCTCCAATCCTAGAACATTTTGATAACGGAATGGTTTCATTAGGTAATACTTATAATCAACTATAGTATCCTGATGGTGAATTTCTACTTCTTTACCTTTTTGTATTTGAATAAAATATCCTTTAAAATCACTCTGAATCATTTCCCCCTTCTTTTTTGCAATTACCTTCTTTTCCACGGTATCAAAATATAAATCTGTTTCCCCTAAATTTGCCTTATTCATAAGATAATCAAAAAATTTTCTCTGCAATGCAGCCTCTTCCGGTGTAATCAGATAAGAAACTGCGAGTTTGCGAGTTTTATTTTCCATATAGGGCTTCTTTGCATTCAAACCCAAATTATCATTTGGAAGTCCCCAAATTTCATTTTTAATCTCCAAATTATAATCATTCTTGTTGAAAATTTTGGTCATTACATATCTCTGTTCTTCTGTAATATAAATTTTTTCATCATCCTCAAAAAAAATTTTTAAATAATTTTTACCACTTAGCGAAACATTCCATTTTCCCAACTGAAAAATATTTTCCTTGATCCATACCCTGTTTCTTTCCAGTTTACTTTGATCCACGTCCCCTATCTGTTTCACAATGTAATCATACATCTTACGATCCTGCGGTTTTTTATATTTTTCTCTCGGATTTCTCAGTACATCAAAATATCGATCAATTGCCGCTTCATCCAGTTTTCCATTTTCTAAACTCTCTTGTTTCACCCAAAACGACAAATAATTGTTAGAATGAATCACTTTCTTGGGATCCTGTGGTTTATCCATACTCACAAGACGGCTGTGATAATCATAGAAACAAATTTTCTTTCGCGCTTCTCTGTCCTCTGGATTTTGTTCCACAATTCTTTTTTTCTTATCCATCTTAATCGTATAACTTCTTACCTGTCCATAAGAATCTACCAACACATAGGTCCCATCTGCTGGAACATACGTATCTAGGACAAGGCGATCACCATCTCCCGTTTCTTTCTCTGCCCTTCTTAATTCTTCTGAAAATATTTCCAAACAATCCTTTAACACCTATTCACCCCCATTTACACCCAACGGTAATTACAGTAGCCGTATCCACGAGAATTCATCTCACAAAGTCCTGTCCCTAATAAAAAATAAGCCATTTCCTGCGCCTGCACATCATCTGCTATTTTTAAACTTATTTTATCTCCTAAAAGCCGAATTCCTTTATACTCATTTGCAATCGGTTTTCTATTCAAAAATATGATATTGGTATATAACTGAAAATTCTCCTCTATACGCTCTCCCATATACTGATCATATTTTTTCACTGCATTTTCGAATAGCCGACGTTCAAATCCTCCAATAGATATCTGCTTCTTCCAATACCCATCAAATTTTTGTATAACCGGTGTCAGAGAATAAATTTCACTGATAATTTTTTTCGGTAATATACGATTCTCTACAGTCAAGCCTTTTATAACATCTGTATAATGATTTCTTAATATATTTGATAAATACCGAGCCAAGTCTACATTTACCGTCCTCAATGTAATCGTATAAATATTTCCCTTCTTATACACCCCTTCTTTTTCGATTGGATACAAGCCCGCAAAACAATAATTTTTATATTGATTTACTTCATGGTATTCTAGCCATCTTTGATCCTGCGCAAGAGCAGAGTCTATAAACTCTGCTTCTGTCGCTAAAATTTCTTGTAATGGAATATCCCTTAAAATATATACTTTAATCCTTATCTCATATACTTTTATGTTATTTTTTTCCATATTATCACATCCTGTTTTAATTTAAATACTCATATTGAATTTGATACCTATATATTATATCATTTCCTATATTTTTTCAATATATTCATTTGCATTTTTAGATAAATCTAACAAAAAATCAAAAATGATTATTTTTTCTATTTAGCAACAAAAGAATTTATATCTTAATAGAAATTTACCATCTTTTATTGTAATTTAAAAATCTAGTATGTATAATCTTTCTATAAACCTTTAACACTTGTTGTTTTGAAACATATGCGTATTAAAATATGTGTTCAAAGATTAAACCCTAACATAAGATGTATTTTCAAATTTCACTTTCCCCTCTCCCGTATCAACAAACATATTTTTCTACTTTTTCTACTTTTTTTCAAAAAATCTCTTGCAATTTCTCTCATCTTGTCCTATAATACAGAAAAATATTTCAAATTCATTTGATAGGAACAAGTAGTCTTCAGCGGATTTTTCAGAGAGGTAACGGGTGGTGCGAGTTGCCAATGAACCTGACAGATGAAATCATCCTTGAGAAGCAAACTGAAACAAAGTAGGAGCGCCGGAGTAAAGCCACGTTACAGGTGAGACGCATTAGATGATGCGGATATGAGCTGAGATTTTCTCAGGAATTAAGGTGGTACCACGGTCTTCAATCGTCCTTTCTAGGGCGATTTTTTTTATTTTAAGGAGGTTATCTATGAAACTACAAAAGAAACAAATTTTACTCGTCAGCTTTATGTTGTTTTCCCTTTTCTTTGGTGCAGGGAACCTGATTTTCCCTCCATTTTTGGGACAAAACGCTGGAGACAAAACTCCATTTGCAATTGCAACCTTCCTGATTACAGCAGTGGCATTGCCTGTCCTGGGTGTTGTTGTTGTTGCGAAATTTGATGGACTAGAGCAGCTCGCAAAAAAGGTTAATCCTAAATTTGCCATTTTCTTTACTATTTTGATTTACCTGTCTATCGGACCTGGCCTTGGAATTCCTCGTGCGGCTTCTCTCCCGTTTGAGATGGCAGTTGCACCATACCTTCCGGAAAATGCGAATTTGACTGTATTTATGTTTCTCTTTTCCTTAGTCTTTTTCCTGACTGCCAGCTGGCTTGCATTAGCTCCAAATAAACTGGTAGAACGAATCGGAAAATTTTTGACACCATCACTGCTACTTTTACTGTTTTTTGTATTTGTCAATTTCCTATTCCGAGGCACCGTGAAAGTCAATCCTGCTCAAGTAAGTTATAGCAGCAATCCACTTGTCAAAGGATTTTTAGAAGGATATCTTACAATGGATACCATTGCAGCCTTAAATTTTGGACTTGTAATTGCAACTACAATCAGAAGTTTAGGGGTGAAAGAGAAAAAAGGTGTGATGAAATACACTGTCATGACCGGAATCTTTGCCGGAACAATTCTTGCATGTGTGTACTTATCTCTGGCATATATGGGAATGAGTTCCTCAGGTGTCTTCCCAATCCAGGAAAATGGTGCATGGACACTCCGCTGCATTGTTCACCAACTGTTTGGTGATACCGGCGCAGTTTTACTGGCAGCAATCTTCACATTAGCATGCTTGACAACCTGTGTTGGACTGATTACTTCCATCTCACAATATTTTTCGACATTGACTACAAAATTATCTTATCGTCAATGGGTATTATTGATTGCGGGATTTTCTTTTATCATCTGTAATCAGGGATTAAATATGATTTTAAGCATTTCCGTTCCGGTGTTGGATGCTATTTATCCAGTCTCCATCACTCTGATTTTACTTGGATTATGTCATCGCTGGATAAAAAATATCACTTATATCTATCCATGCACCATCGGTGCAGTAAGTATCCTCAGCGTTGCATATGCACTTGAAAATCTTGGAGTTTCCTTTGGATTTGCCGGCAAATTGCTCCATGCACTTCCACTGTACTCTCTGGGTCTTGGATGGGTTCTTGTAGCACTTGTAGTTACAGGTCTTTGCGCACTGTTCTATCAGCTCAAGACAGCTAGACTTTCTCGTTGCAATATGGAAACATCTGCGGAACCTTTCAACTACACAGAATAGTAAAATGAGGAGCGCTTTGACTTGCGCTCCTCATTCATTTCTTCATAAGCCTCAATTTAAAAATAAAACAGTTCTTCAAACTTTTTTTCTAAAGCAATACACAGAAGTAATGCTAGTTTCGCAGTAGGATTGAACTGACCTGTCTCAATAGAACTAATCGTATTTCGCGACACTCCAACTAACTCTGCAAGCTCCATCTGAGATAGTTTTCTCTCAGCTCTAGCATTCTTTAAGTTGTTTTTCAATATCAATTCGCCATCCATATTAATTCCTCCAAATAGCCAGATACAAATTGATAATCGTTGTCATTCCCCAACATATAGCCAAAAACAAATCCTTTTTTTTCTTCTCCATTTTATATTTGTATATATAAAATCCAGCCAGTGTTGTCTCATACATTGCAAGAATATCATACATCGGCTCTCCTCTAAAAGCTTTCAGTATCACGAGAAAAGCAAATACAATCGCTGAGGCGACCATCCCATAATTGTACCCTTTCATTTGTATAAATACTTCCCTCTCATCATAATGTTCACTTTCTTTCTGTGCCATTTTCAAAATCTCATCTCGTTCCATATCAGCACCTCCATTTCAAATTGACAAGTTTTGTTGTCACAATTATATCTCCGCCAAGTTTTCTTGTCAATCCCATTTTCCAAGTTTTCTGTGCATAGAGAATCCTTTTCTGTTTTGAAATAGGCATGTTTTTCTTCTATCAAATCAATTGCCTCTTCCAAAAGTTCAGAAACTATTTTTATTGTAGTTTCCGGAACCTCAAAAACATTACTCCTTTCCATTGTCAGCAAAACACATTATTTGTGCAAAATACATTAATATATTTTCTAATTTGATTGACTTTTGTTCAAAACGCTTGCAATTATTCTGTTAAAGAGTTATCATATGTATTAATAAGGTATTCATATAATATATCAAAAAAAGGAGTGAATTACATGAAAACCTTAATCAGTGCGGAAAATACTTGGGGGTTATTCGCGATTTTGGTAGCGGTTGCTGCATTAGCAATCTATTTGGAGCAAAAATACCAATGGGCTTCAAAAATCACGGGATGCGTGCTGGCACTTATTGGATGTCTTATTTTATCAAACTTAAGAATTATTCCAACAGAAGCAGCAGCATACGACTTCGTTTGGGACTACGTTGTTCCACTTGCAATTCCAATGCTACTTTTGCAAGCTAACGTTAAGAAAATTTCAAAGGACTCTGGACGTCTGATCATTATATATCTGATCAGCGGAATCGGAACAGTAGCCGGAGGATTTCTTGCATTCTTTGCGTTAAAGAACTTTATTCCTGAACTCAACAAGGCAACTGCCATGATGGTCGGAACATATACTGGTGGAAGCGTAAACCTTGTTGCTATGGCAGATGCATTTGATGCAGGTAGCGAATTAGTATCTACATCCGTTGTCGCTGACAACTTGCTAATGGCACTTTACTTTTTCGCTTTAATCGCAATCCCAACAGTAAGCTTCTTTAGAAAACATTTTAGGCATCCACTTCAGGATGAAATTGACAAACGTACTGCAAATGGCGAAAGTCAGAATCACGCACAAAGCTATTGGACAGCGAAACCGGTCGCTCTCAAAGATATTGCATTTACCTTTGCACTCTCTTTTGTGATTGTTGCTGTTTCTACTGAGATTGCTGCGTTCTTTGGACGAATCATCCCAACATCTAATTTTGTATTAGCTCTGTTAAATGGATTGATCGGTAACAAATATCTTATCATGACAACGCTTACAATGATTTTAGCTACTGCATTCCCAACACAGGTTGGTGAAATCGCAGGTGCTCAAGAAATCGGTACATTTATGATCCACATTTTCTTTGGTGTCATCGGTGCTCCAGCTTCTATCTACCTGATTCTTACAAAGGCACCATTGCTTCTTGTATTCTGTGCGATCATCGTTGCAACAAACATGTTGATTTCTTTCCTCTTTGGAAAACTTTTCAAGTTCAATCTGGAAGAAATCTGTATTGCATCCAATGCAAACATTGGAGGACCAACAACTGCTGCTGCTCTTGCGATTGCAAAGGGATGGAACGCCTTAATCGTCCCAGCACTCCTTGTTGGTACATTAGGATATGTAATCGGTAACTACTACGGAATCTTTGTAGGAACGTTACTTCGATAATCTACACTAAGGTAGCACATAAATTCCCACGCTGAATTGCCGGTGTGGGAATTTTTTAAAAAACATCATAAATGACAGGAGGATTTTTTAAATATGTCAGTTTTAAAAGGATTTGAACCAGCAAACGTATTAAGCTATTTTGAGGAGCTCTGCAAAATTCCTCATGGATCAGGAAATACAAAAGCAATTAGTGATTATTGTGTACAATTTGCCAAAGATCACAATCTTCGCTATGTACAAGATGAATATAATGATGTCATCATCTACAAAGATGGTACAGAAGGATTTGAAAACTCAGCGCCAGTAATCATACAGGGACATTTAGATATGGTCTGTGAAAAAACTTTGGATTCCACTCATGATTTCATGAAAGATCCTTTAGACTTGAAAGTAGAAAATGGTTACTTATATGCACAGAATACGAGTCTTGGCGGAGATGATGGAATTGCAATTGCTTACGCACTTGCAGTTCTTGCCAGTGACACTATTGCTCACCCACCAATCGAGGCCGTCTTTACTGTAGATGAAGAAACTTCTATGTTAGGCGCCGAAAAATTAGACATGACTCTCTTGAAAGGACGTCGTCTTCTTAATATCGACTCCGAAGAAGAAGGTGTTTTGACATGTGGGTGCGCAGGCGGTCTCCGTCAACATGTTACATTTGATTTCCAGAAAGTAGAAAAAGAAGGTACTGAAATCGAACTTTGGATCAAAGGATTGTTGGGCGGCCACTCTGGTTCTGATATCCACAAACAAAGAGGAAATGCAGTAAAACTTTCTTCCCGTATGTATATCCATTTATCAAAAACATTTGCTATGGATTTGATTTCTATTGATGGTGGTGAAAAAGATAATGTCATCACTTATAGTGCTAAAATGAAAGTATTGGTAGACAGCGCTCAGGCGGAAGAATTTATCACAGCTGTCAGAAAAGAAGAAGCCATTTGGAAAAAAGAATTCAGCAATGACGAAACCGGTCTGAACATCGAGATTACAAATGCAGGTCAAAAGAACATTGCAGTGATTGCTCCCGCAGATTCTTCCAGAATTATGAAATTTATCTATGCAGTACCCCAAGGACTAATCTGCTCCGATCGCAATCTTCCGGGACAATCTGAAACATCCTTGAATCTTGGCGTTACAGTTACCAGAGAAGATTCTGTATTCATGCAATTCCTTCTTAGAAGTTCTATCGAAACAAAGAAACAATCCCTTTGCGAAAGAGTTGGTGCATTGGTAGAACTTGCTGGCGGTCGCTACATCATTGACAGCGAATATCCAGCATGGGGATACGATCCAAACTCTAAGTTACGCCCTCTTATGCGTGATGTTTATGTAAAAATGTTCGAAGAAGAACCTAGAGTGGAGGCTGTTCATACCGGTTTGGAATGTGGCATCTTCGGCGGTCACTGTGAAGGTCTTGACTCTGTCTCCTTTGGTCCAAACATCCTGGATATTCATTCCATCAATGAAAAATTAGACCTTGCCTCTGTAGAACGCATGTGGAGATTTTTGCTGGAAGTTTTAAAAGCTTGTAAATAATATTCTTTTCTAAGATTTGAAAGTATTGTCATTTGATTGTCAACGAACATAGAAAAAGCCAAGAAAGCCCGTAAAATAGGCATTTCTTGGCTCATATATTCAAACTTGTAAACTTCTCTTTGCTTGGTAGTGCTTATCCCTTATTTTTGCCTTAAATCAATCCATTTTTGAACTGTTATATATATATTTGCTATTCCTTCGTCAAATTGTATTGTTAACAACATACACCGTATATCTCAAAATTCATGTGATGATTTTATATTACAATGTTTAAATACTTTTAGACGGCACTCCAACTCTTCTACAACCTAAACTTCACTTACGAATGACTTTCCTCATACCCGATCCACAAAATTCATGAGGAATTATTTTAAATCCTCTTGATTCATAGAATGTTTCTTTTCCTTTTTCTGCAATCAATTGAATACTGCTCCTGCCTCCGCCTGGTGTTGCACTATCGACATATTCAATTATCATATTAAGTATTTTACTGCCAATGCCCATTTGTTGATAAGCCGGCTGTACTACAATGTCTACTATCATATAATACATTCCATCACCAATCAATCTTCCCATACCGACTACTTGGTTGTCTTCTTCTGCTGCCACTGTATATAAACTATTTTGGAGTGACTTTTCAGTTTGTGTTCTTGAAAAATTTATCCACCCAACGCTTTCACGAAGTTTACAATATTCCTCATAACATAAAGTGTTTTCTTTATAGTTCACGTAAAATATATCCTCCTAATCTAGGTTTATCAAATATGAAGTAGTTACTCATCTCTATTTGAATGATATCTTTTTAAATTCACAATCCCCTCCAGCCCCTCCCCAACCGCACAAAGCATATTCCTCACAAACAAACAGAATTGTTATATGTTTTATATGCCACTTCAAATCTTCACTTACTCAAATTTGAGGTTGAATGGTATCATCCAATAAATTCCCGTATTCTTATCTTCAAAACAATAATAATGTGGTCTATTACCTGCCTTATTCCCCTTGAGATACGGATCAGGCATATCTTCAAAAAATCTGTCCTTTATGATGTAAAACCCTGTTTTCTTCATTTGTCCATCCTCTCTGCGGAAATATGGAAAAAGTCCCTCGCTTTTCGGCAAAGGACTAAACTTTCAACTCAACCATTTATATACCGCATATCGGTCAGCGGTAAACTTTCAACCCGACCATTTATATACCACATATCGGTCAGTGGTAAACTTTCTTTGTAACAATATACTAACAAGTACAAAGCGGAAAGTCAAGAGAACTATCCATTAAAATTATATGCTGTTGGCACAAATTTATTCGAACTCGTCTTTTACATTCGTACAAATGCTTATAAAGTGTATTATCAATTCGTTTTATGTGTGTTTTATGATTGATTATCCGCATAATCCACTTCGTCCGTAATGTTTTTGTAGCCAAAATGTAGCCACTAATTTTATTCACCTCACAGGAACTTATTTACCCCGTCAGATTTTCATGCCTCATAGTGAGTTCTTTCTAACGGCTTACAAGTAGACTATGGAAGTACTCTATAGCAAGGGCAGTCCAGCAGAAGGCAGATTTTATCCGTGCTGTCATAGTTGGCACATTTGTTTACCAGCCGCCGGATCGCTGCCCGTTCAGATCGTGTCAGTTCCCGTGATGCCGGGCCGCTCATTTCCGCCTGCCTTTTGCTGCTGGAAATTCCAGCTTGAAATTCACATACTTGTCACCCGTGTCATCCAGCACCACTACCGCGTCATAGGTTTTGCCAGTCTTTTCGCTGTAAAGCCCGGATATGGAAATGCAGCCCTATTTCAATAGAGCAACCGCAACGGATTTGGTTATGGTTTTCTTCTTGGAAGTGAAGAACTTATTGTCTTTCCAGAGAGCAAAGGCACAATCCCTGTTATCACAGAAAAAGCCCTTTTTGCCCTCATACACAGGTGCACCACAGCGGGGACAGGTGCCGACAGCATCCTGCTTTCCTTTAGCGTCCGGGAACAGTTTGGCAAATCGTTCCTCCGGTGCAGTATGTTCTTTTACCAGTTCCCGGCACATTTCCGTGATCCCTTCCATAAAGGTATCTGCGGATAGTTCGCTCCGTTCCACCTGTTTCAGCATAATCCATAAAAGTGGAAATGTTCACCGGTACATGTGCATGGTGAACGGTCTGGATCTTTGTAATCTCGCGCAGGGTATCTTCCAAGGAGCGCCCCTGTGCCACCTGCTCCGCAAAAGGTTCCAGATAGACCGTAGGTGAAAAGTTCTCGCCCTCTCGAAGAATGGTAAGCCCGTTCAACATACGGTCATTGCTTTTTGTAACTTCCTGGATAGAAACCTTTGCAGTCTCATATTCCGGGGGAAGGTATTCTTTGATGTGGTCTTTCACATATTGATTAAATTCCTCTATCTGCATATAGCCTCCTTCATTTTTTTAGATTTTGGGTAAGAAAAACGCACACTTAAACTGTGCGCGCATATCAAACGGTATTCTTATTGCCCTGTGCTGCCGAATCCTCCTGTACCACGTTCCGCACCCAGATCCGTCACAAAATCTGCAATAACAACCGGGGCAATTACGAGCTGCCCTACACGGGAGCCTTTGGTGAGTTCCTGAATTTGGTTGCTGACATTGCTGATAATGGCATGGCTCTCTCCACGATAGCCAGAATCCACGGGCGGCAGCTCGCACACCAGGCCCTTAACTGCCATGCTGGTTCGGGGAAAGATATAGCCGGCATGGGATACTTATTCTCACTTGTATCCGGATTCCGATAAGGCTCTTGCCGATAAAACAGAAGTGATGATTAGGCAGGAAGAATACGAAAAAGAGAGAAAAACAAATTCTATTATTCCTAACGATATCTTTGTTGATATGGTTCCTGGCTCTCCACTATCAAAAGCAAGCCAGTATCTTCTCAAAAAATCAATAGATGATGGAAACGAACATATAAAAAAGAACAACCAAAATATTTTCTCCAAATATGGAATTAATATAGATAGTGAAGAGTTGTACGGATATCCTATATCAGCATATCTTGATTTGATAGCTTTTGGCGATTCAATCATTCATATTATTTCTACCTTCAGGCCGGATCCGGATATGAAGGATTTTGTTCTAGCTGTTTTTTCGGATGCGATCAGTACGTGCGAGATGGTTAATGGCAGCATAGAAAAATTGGATGATTTTATGGCCAATACAACCATACCGAAATATAAGAAATTATGCGGAAAAAGCGGAAATTTCTGAGTTTTAACATCACGGAATAAAAAAATAGGGCACTCTGGGGTTTGGTTTATTATTCAAATTCGACAATTACTAATCAATTTTGTTTAGAAATTATTCTCTGTCGTGTTTACAGTTCTTTTGATTATTTGATTTATCCATATTATCCTGCCTATACAGGCTAATGTTATCATTTTGTTATCGGTGTTGATAACACTTGCTCTGTAACTGTGGATAATAGCACTATATTCTATTTCAGATCATAAGAGATTTTGCTTAAAAAATCAATCCCTATTCAAATTCATACCATTCCTTAAATCTCAGTCTTTGAGCAAAATACGATTTTTTTTATATTCAATCATGCCATCTTTCTGCATTTTAGAAAGCTCGTTGCACATAGTACTGCGGTCAACATTCAAGTAATCTGCTAATTGCTGGCGGTTATATGGAATCAGAAAAGAATTGCTTCCGGCATGTTTTGCGCATTCTGAAAAATAAGACATCAATCGGCCTCGTATGGATTTGGAACTGGTGTGCAAAATCCTTTGTGAAAGTTGCAGACTTTTATGAGCACAGACAGTCAGTAGATTTCGTGCAAGGTTTGTATGAAAAGGGCAGGCGTTTGTGCAGGTAGTCAGAACACGTCCCACATTCATAAACAACACAGAGGTATCTTCCACGGCAGACACTGTAACCAGCATCGGCTGTCCCGGAATACAGGCATATACCTCAGCAAATACAGAACCAGGTGCAACACTTCCTAAAATGCTGGTATTCCCCCAAATATCGTTACAAGATATCATTGCCATGCCTGACAGTACAATGCCGATATTCTCTATAATACTCCCTTCTGAAAGAATTACTTCTCCTTTTTTATAATTGCGTTTTACACTATTCAAACAGCTTAAAAGCGAGGAGATGTCATCTTCTTCTAACCCACGGAATAGCTGCATATCGGATAATTTCATATTTTTTACCCTTTCGTTGTTATAACAACAGATTTTTATTTTTAATTATAATATACTATGCCCAGAAAGACAAGAGAAAGGATGGTATAAAATGATTCGAAGAATTATCCAAATAGATGAAGAAAAATGTAACGGATGTGGTGCGTGTGCCGAAGCTTGTCACGAGGGTGCAATCGGCATGGTAAACGGCAAAGCAACACTTCTGCGAGATGATTATTGTGATGGTTTGGGAGATTGTCTGCCAACCTGCCCGACAGGTGCAATTTCCTTTGTGGAGAGAGAAGCTGCCGCCTATGATGAAAAAGCTGTGCAGGAAAATATGAGAAAAAAAGCGAAAAGCAATCATGCCGCTGTTCCCCATACAGGCTGCCCCGGCAGTCGAATGCAGCGTATTCAACATTCACAAGAAACAACTCCTTCTGCCCGGGTACAGACAGAATCACAGTTGGGACAATGGCCATGCCAAATCAAACTAGTACCGACTAATGCACCATATTTTGACGGCGCAAAATTGTTAATTGCAGCGGATTGCAGTGCATACGCCTATGCCAGAATGCACGAGGATTTCATGCGTGGGAAAATTACGATTATCGGCTGTCCAAAGCTTGACAGCATAGACTACAGCGAAAAGCTGACGCAGATCATTCAAAACAACAACATTCAAAGTGTGACGGTTGTACGCATGGAAGTTCCCTGCTGCGGCGGACTGGAATTAGCTGCCAAAAAAGCGTTGCAGGCAAGCGGAAAATTCATTCCTTGGCAGATTGTTACGATTTCGTTGGGTGGTAAAATTTTGGAATAAAAGGAGAGATACTATGAGTAAAAAAATGAAAAACATTGCTCAATCAGAAGTACTGATGCTGAGAGAACAAATTTCTTATCAGGAGGGGCAGGTTGTCAGCAAAACTTTGACACAAAACCAGGCAGTAAGTATTACCCTGTTCTCATTCGCAAAGGGCGAAGAGATCAGCACCCATGAATCGGGTGGGGACGCCTTCGTCACCTGCTTGGATGGTATCGGAAAAATCACGATTGATGGCGTTGAATATCTGCTGCACGAAGGAGAATCTATTGTCATGCCAGCAGGCCATCCCCATGCGGTATATGGGCAGGAAGCGTTCAAGATGCTTTTAGTAGTTGTATTTTAATCAAACGCAAAATTGACAAAGGAAGGTGATTTTATGAAAGCAACAAAAGTAGATAAGGATCTCTGCATTGGCTGTGGGCTTTGCTGTGGATCTGCGACGAGGTTTTCCGTATGAACGAGCAGGGAAAGGCGGAAGCGTATCAACCAGCAAACGCTGAAAATCAAGGTGCTGTACAGGAGGCCATCGACTCGTGTCCTGTGTCTGCAATCGCCTGGGAAGATTAATTCAAACGCGTCTATATGCTTTTTTGATTGAGAAGAAACCACATTATTTCAAATTTTAATAGTTTTTAGGAGGCATATTATGGAACAAAAAATGTTTTGCTATCAGTGTCAGGAAACCGCCGGGTGCAAGGGCTGCACCATGTCCGGCGTATGCGGAAAGAAACCTGATGTAGCGGCCATGCAGGATCTGTTGATCTATGTCACAAAAGGAATTTCGGCTATTACGACTGCATTGCGTCAGGAAGGTAAGCAGGTATCTGCCAAAATCAATCACTTGATTACTCTGAATCTGTTCACTACCATTACCAACGCAAATTTTGATAAAGAGAGCATTGAATCAAGAATCCGTGCTACACTGACCGAAAAGGAAGTTCTGCTAAAGCAAGTTACCAATCTGACTGTTCTGCCTGAAGCCGCAAAATGGAACGGATCTGAAAACTGGGAAGAAAAAGCCAGAACTGTCGGTGTTCTTTCTACCGAAAACGAGGATATTCGCTCTCTGCGCGAGTTAATCACCTACGGTTTGAAGGGACTTTCCGCTTACTCGAAGCACGCAAATGTGCTGTTGAAGGACAACGATGAAGTTGACACATTTCTTCAGAAAGCACTGGCTGCCACGCTGAATGACAACCTTAGTGTAGAAGATCTGATTGCTCTAACAATGGAAACAGGAAAATACGGAGTATCCGGTATGGCAATGCTGGATAAGGCTAACACAGACAGCTATGGAAACCCCGAAATTACAAAGGTAAATATCGGTGTCAGAAAGAACCCCGGCATTCTGGTATCCGGCCACGACCTGCGCGATTTGGAAATGCTGTTAGAACAGACACAGGGAACTGGAGTGGATGTGTATACGCATTCCGAGATGTTGCCAGCTCATTATTATCCCGCTTTCAAAAAATATCCTAACTTTGTTGGTAATTATGGGAATGCTTGGTGGAAACAAAAAGAAGAATTTGAATCCTTTAACGGTCCTATTCTAATGACAACCAACTGCATTGTTCCTCCTAAGGATAGTTACAAAAACAGGCTTTACACTACCGGCGCTGCGGGATATCCGGGATGTACACATATTCCGGGAGAAATTGGCGAACAAAAAAATTTTTCTGCGATTATTGAGCATGCAAAAAAATGTGTCGCTCCGAGTGAAATCGAAACCGGTGAAATCATCGGCGGATTTGCCCATGCACAGGTTCTGGCTTTGGCAGATAAAGTTGTAGAAGCTGTAAAAAGCGGTGCTATCAAAAAGTTTGTGGTTATGGCGGGCTGTGATGGTCGAGCAAAGAGCCGCGACTACTATACAGAATTTGCTAAGGCTCTGCCGAAGGACACTGTCATCCTTACTGCCGGTTGTGCAAAATATAAATATAACAAGTTGCCTTTAGGCGATATCAATGGCATCCCACGTGTTCTGGATGCAGGTCAATGCAATGATTCCTATTCCCTTGCTGTAATCGCCTTGAAACTCAAAGAGGTCTTTGGGCTTGACGATATTAACGATCTGCCAATTATCTATAATATCGCATGGTACGAGCAAAAAGCAGTTATCGTTCTTCTGGCTCTTTTATATCTTGGTGTGAAGAATATCCACCTTGGCCCTACACTTCCGGCATTTCTCAGCCCGAATGTTGCAAAGGTCTTGATCGAGAACTTCGGCATTGCAGGAATTGGCACTGTGGAAGAGGATATGGAGAAGTTTTTCGGTATTAACGCATAAAAAATACTCCGTCAAAGGAAATAGATCCAACAGGCATAAAGAAACCTCGGAAACCCTTATAAAATGGGCATCCGAGGTTTTCTGTCTGTTATTCGAATTCGCAAAGTTCTATTTGTTCTATAGTTCCTATACTTTATCTCAGCTTCAAAACAGTTCGTTTCCGAACTGTTTGGTATGGATTTTCTATGATTTCATCAAATCGTATTGTCGTTTTATTGTCACTAGCTCATAGATTTCATTTTTTTGAAATCACGCTAGAAATCTATCTATAACATACTTTGAAACAATACTTATATCATTGAGGCGATATCTCGCTTGACGAATTCTATTTTGCAATTCTTCAACGGTTTCAAAATCATCATCTATAACACCTATAATTAGTTCTATGTCTCCCTCATAGATTCCCATATCTTTTAACATTTTTCTTGCTGGTGAATTAATATAATATAGCAATTCGATATTTCTCATTAATTTCTCATTCACTACATCAATTAACCTTTGTTCTACTCTCTCACATTTCATAAAGAACAAAATCACTTGAATTCTCTTATAAAAATCAAATTCTATGTAGCTATTCTTTAAACTAATTGCACTCTTTATTACATAATTAATATCTTCATGCTCATACCAATACATTGCATCATTTACAACTGTTCTAATATTTAATCTAGGAACTGTTTTATAAGTCAATTTATTAATCAGGAAGGTCTGTAACTTCATCTTGTACTGTTTGTCATTTACAATTTTATAAAGTTCTCTAATCATTCCCAATTTGCTTATAGAGTCATTTCTATCTTGTTTATCAAGTTCTGTAAATAAACTTTGTTTATTTTTACAATACTTTGAATAAAGTTTCAATACTGTTGAAAATCTGCACTTAGAACTTATTTCCATTTTATATGTATCATAATCAATATGCAACATATTTAGAAACTCAACAAAATTTTCATGTTTAACATAATTCCCATTATTAATATCTATGTCTATACTATCTGTTGTCAACTCAAACTCAATAGACTTTAAAGCCTCACCTTTTACATAATTTCTGTCTTCTGGACCTTTTATGTAGTAAGCCTTTCCCAAATAATGTTGAAAAAGCCTTCCTGTCCTTCCAACTAAATTATAAAAATCAAATGCATCAAACGCATTTCCAGCTCCTCTCGCTGGCTTTGTAATAATAATATTTTTTGCGGTTGTGTTTACTCCCTCTAGTAAAGTTGCCGTACATAGCATTCTATAATAAAATTTTTCATTGGTATCATTAAAAAGATCCAATTCCAACATCCTAATACCTAAAGGCAATTGTCCATGGTGAACTAAATATCCATTTTCCATAGCCTTTAAGACTGACCATTTTTCATGTATCTCATTTTTCGCCCATGTAATAAACTCACTTAAAATTGGATTGGCCTCCAATGCTTGTTCTTCTTCTCCATCTGCCATCCCATCTATATACTTATTCAATTCTGTAACTGTTGGAAAATATACTAGTGTATTTCCCTCCAATTCTTTTAGAATACTTTTTGCCTTGTTCAACCTATCATTATCATCTATGATTGGAATTTCAATCACTTCATTGACTACAGGTGAGTAATTGGTTCCGTAAAAATAGGGCTTATCATCTAGTTTATCTAAATTATTCACACCTTTAATAAATGGTGCCAATAATACATATTTCTTACTAATTGACACCAAATTATAGTATGCCAAATTTAAAATCAACACTCTATCATCCTTATTATCTTTTTGCAATTTGTATACTTCATCTATTACTAAGAAATCTATACTTTTAATAATTTGATGTATACTTTCATTTATGACACGATCATGTGTTACCAAAAACAAATTATATTCTTCTAAATTATATTCCTTATCTTCATCAATTGACAGATACACTTTATACTGTTTAAAAATGTTTCTATACTGATTTATAATTTTCTTTTTATACTCATCAATTAATGCTAATGTAGGAACTACCAAGACAACATTTTTAGGTTTAAATCTAGCAATATACTCAAAAATCACAAATGTTTTCCCAAAGCTCGTAGGTGCACTAAAAATCAATCCTCTGTTTTTCTCAATTTTTTCAAGTACCTTAATTTGTTCCGGATGTAAAGAAATTCTTTCATCCAATTCACTTAATGAAAATCCATTATAAATAGCCGAATTTAATGAAAAGACACTTGAATACATTGTCAATCCTAATGCGTAAATAGCTTCTGCATTTTTTTCAATATATTGCGTTTTATGTTCCGTATCATTAATCTCCTTTATCACCTGTTCTCTATAAAGTTGAATATCAGCAATTTCCGGAAACTTTGTTTTTGTACTCATCCTGCTTTTTCACCGCCTTTGTTATCGCACATTCTATGAACCTATTTTTATCGATTATTGGTAAAGAAATAAAAATATATGCAACTTCAATTCCAAAATATGTACTTCTTTTAATTTTTTTATTCAACTTACTAATATACTCTTCTGGTTTTACGTTATTGATATCTGCATTTCCGTGAGCAACAAAAATTGGAACACCAATTTTTTTAATACCAGATACCTTAATAAACTCTCTAAAAGATATACATATTTGCTTTGCATCCCCAAATATTCTCTCATAATCAGATGAAAGTCTAAATGCCTCATCATCGGACAATACAATTCTATATTCTTCATCTATTTGTTCTTCATACTTTTCAAGAGAACGATTTATCAAAGTTATCCCATGATCAAGTGTTTTACAAAACTTTGATTCTCCAAAATACAATATCCTCTTTTCAGTATCCAAAAACAATGTATCAATGCCAAAAACACTCATATTTCTGTCCGTTGTGCAACGAAATTTCGGCAATACACAATCTAATCCAAAATAGTTATTCAACAATAAATGAAACGTATATTCCCCTATCTTGCCCACCTTGTCATTTTGAACTTTCAAATTTCCTGCTTCACCAACAAGCGTATATTCCTGCCCTAATATATCCTTCAATTCATCAGTAATATCATCTACTTCCAACATCTCAAGTTCAGTATTCAAAAACATACTTATGTTGTTATATAGTTTGGCATATTGTTTTTGTGTTCCACTAAAGCCAATTTTATTGTTTCGTTTAGCATAATTAAGCAGATTTTCCTCTTTAAAAATATACTCAACTAACCCCTCAATAAAAGAATCTGTATCCTTGAAATCTGCATAAACAAACGAATGCCCCTCTGCCGAAAAATACACATCAAAACAATCAAATTCCCTTTTTTGAATAACCATCTCTTCTTTCATACTATATCACCTACAACTTTTACACTTAGGTCTTACTAATTCTACGCCATCATCCTCTTCTTCTCTCCTATATTCTGAATGACAACATATGCCTCTTTTTCCTGTTCCAACTGTGCCTTTGCAAACTCCGCTATCGGTTCTGCAACCGCTAATGCGAGTCTTACTGGTACTGCATTCCCTATTTGCTTGTATACCAAATCAAGTTTGGCATTATCATTTCTGTTACTTGTTCCTCTGCTAAATTCATACCAATCCGGAAATGTCTGGATTCTTGCTATTTCTTTAACCGACAATCGTCTATTATTTTCCTCTCCATCACTAAAAATATATTTATCCTTACCTACTTTTACCATAGGCTCGCCAGACGGATGAATTGGCGCCTGTCTTCCTGATGCCTGAATCGTAAAACTTGGCTGTGTCCATAGTTTTTTTCGATTACGAGACATAAAAATGGTAGAATATGAACCTGTAAAATAATCTCCCGGATCATCTTCTAAATCACCAATCGCATCACGAAGTGTAACTACCTCCTTTAACCCTTCAATGCCATATCCATGTGTCGCTTCCGGATGTACATATTCAAAATTGATATCATTTCTGACACCGACCAAAATCACTCGTTCTCTTATCTGTGGCACTCCATATTTTGCTGAATTGAGCAATTTATGATAAATGGTGTAGCCTGCTGCCGCAAAGTCCTGAACAATCTGTTTAAATACTTCACCCTTTCCAAGTGTCATCATTCCTTTTACATTTTCAGCGACGAAAATCTTAGGTTTACTCTGCATTAAACAACGGATAAAATGCAGATATAAGAAGTTTCTCTTGTCATCCACTAATCTCGGACCTGCCTCTGAAAATCCCGGACAAGGGAACCCTCCCAACACTATATCAGCTTTTGGAAACTTCTTAATTTTTCTTATATCACTCTTATCCATATAGATATATTTACCTGCATTTTTTGCATAAGTTTCTCTAGCTTCATCAAATATATCATTTACATAAATTGTATTAAATACATTATTATTGATGTTCTCATCAAAAACCTTTTTATCAGCAAATGCAGTTTCCATAACTTTTTCGCCCATAACAGCTTTCAATCCAGCCAATTCAAAGCCTAAATCCAGTCCGCCACACCCCGAAAAAAGTGATAATAAGTTCCACTTATCCGAATCATAACTTAACTTATCAAAGTCAATCTCTTCACTACAATCAGCAAATGCCTGTCTTTCCTCCTCAATCTTTGCATTAAGAAGCTCTTTCACCTCATCTACTACATAATCTGGAGCCGGCTTAAACTTACCTCTTCCTCGCTCCGCTATAATAACTGCCATATAATCACCTCTAAATTATTCTATCTGTTCCGGCATTATCATCATCAATATCATCTGTCGTCTTAATATTCAACAACTTCATATACTGTAATAATCTGCCTGCCACTTCATTGCCTTTTATCATTAAAGGCTTATCATATACCAATTTCGGAACCAATTTATTCTTCTCGGCATTCCAAAATACCTGAACCGAAAGAGGTCTGTCACCATCCCATTTTCCTGCAAATGTTCGATAGTTCAATGCTTTACAAGCAAAATAAATATTTGGATGCAACTTAACATATTCTGTAATTGGTATCATTTTATCGATCACATCCTGTGCTGAATGAACATCTTCATCCATCAATATGTAATTTGCAATACCACTATTTTCAATAACCTGACCACAAACCATAGCATTTCTCTTATCCTCAGATAAATTACTACCTGCATACACTTCAATTACCTGTTCTTCTGTAAGCAGCATTTTACCTGACAATTCACCACTGTTTTTGTTCAGTAGTTCAAACTTCCACCCTAAAGTAATCGCACCTTTTTCAGTTCGTTTGAACTTATTTTTATATATCAGCATTCTTTCTTCAAATTTATCCCTAATTGCCGTTGTTGACTGTTCAATAATTAGCTCCCAGTTTATCCCAAACAACTGCTTTGCACGTTCTGCACTCATTTTATTTTCAATAAAATCTGCATTTTCTTTCTTGTATGATATTTTTATTTCTACTTTGTCATATTCTGATTCTGCTAAAATGTATATATCTGTTTTTGGCTCACCTTTATGACAGGTTGGCTTTCCTGAAAGTATCACTTTATACTTCTTATTTTGAAAAACAAACTCTGTTTCCTCTGTCATAAACGCTAATATTCCTCTTTCTGCATCTCCAAAATCTCCCACAGTAAACCTCCTAGTATTTTTTACATACATCTTCTTTATTCATGATTTCAAATAAATTCATCTGTAATTCAGCAATGTCTGTCGCCGTATTTTTGATAAACTCAAACACATCTGGATAATTTTCCAAATAATAATACTTATAGCAACTTATTATATCAAACTCTAGGTTTTGCATCGCATAGGAAATTATATACAAAACCTAAAATTAATTTTAACACAAATACTAGGTTTTCTCCACTATGAAAATTTACCTACTATGTAAGCCCTACTACGTAAATTTACGCTTTAATTTATCCCGAGTCAACGAACGCTACAAAGATTGGGTTCTATCAATTGCTTTCATCTAATCTCCCTATCCCAATGTTTCTTTTTCATTTTAGGATTTGCATTCATTTGTTCCAAACGTTTCGCCATCGCTATCACATCATCAATCTTACTTTCTCCAAGCATATTTCTCACTCTTTCCAAGTCAAATGCAGCATTTCTTAAGATTGCATTTTCCTTTTTTATAACAGATACTTCCTCTCGCAACCGATCCACACGATTTTCAAGATCTATGTTTCGATCTGATAGCTTTTGATTTTTGTTTTTCAAATCCAAATATTTGCTATATAATGACTGTATCATATTCGCAACTTTTTTCACCAAAGGAAATATTCTCTTCCGATAAGATTTTGCAGATTCAAATTGTACTGGTTCCGGTAGCCATTCTTCCGGATAATAGCCATATTCCTGTGCATGACGTTCTAACTGACTCACATTAACCTTCACCTTTAATAATTTCTTCTCCAACACTTCTGTCTTTTTAATTACCGCATCTCTCTCTTTTTCTGCCTGTTCTTTTTCCTTTTGGATCTCATCCACACATTCACTGATATCATGCAAATCATGTTCCAATAAATTCTTATGTTCCGTTAATTCTTCTACTTCCTGTTCTCGAACCTTTTTCTTGTAATCCAATACAGAAAGATGTTGTTCATGAGTTCCTTTCTGATCCCATTCTATCTCATTTTCCCTCATGACCATGGCTAATTTTTGCTTTTCCGATTGTACCCATTGATTTAGCTCCGTCTCACTTCTTAATCCACCTTTAAATCCTAATGACGATAAGGCTTGTTTTAAAGATACTCTTGTATCAAGTCCTCGCTTACTTCCTGTAACATAGGGAATAAAATCAATATGCAGATGTGGGGTTGCTTCGTCTAAATGTAGATGTGCAGCAAATACTCGCAACGTAGGATTCCGTTCTTGAAATCCTTTCATGTATTCATCTAATATCTTTGCAGCAAGTTGTCCTTCCATCGTTTCTGATCCCATATTGTCTTTATCACCAATCTGAATAATAACCTCATGAAATAATTTTTCTTGTTTTCCGGAACGTATCTTTTTGTAGTAATCATCTATCTTACGATCTTTTCGAGTCTGTTTATCGTTGTAACGTTTCAAGGCGTCGTCAAATAATTCATGATATACGTCTTTGATATCTTCATTACAATATTCAACATTCCAATGAGTTCTGTTCGGATCCGTATTCTTTGCATGAAATTTTCTACTGTTATGGTTTAGAGAGCCTTTCCCTGTCATAAAACTAATTGTCCTCTTCAATAAATCTCCTTTCCTTCATTTTAAAACGCCAGATATGGCGATCATGTTTTGTTACTTTTGTCAAAAGTAACGCAAAAGCACTTTCGACAGCCTAACGTCCATCAAAAGTACCCTTGCGCCCTGCCGGGAGCTTTCAAATCAGCCAGCACTGTATCGGCTACACCCTACGGCAATTCTCCTTGTTTGGTATGATACAGGTGCGTGCCACGCTCCTGTTCTATATTCCCCAAACAAACATCACCACCGATAACTGGCTGACACTCCACGCTTATCTAAATATTCCTGTCGTGCTTTCTCCTGCTCTTCCTCAGAAGGAGCCGTCTTATACTTCGTATAGAGTTCATGTCTGACTAATGCATCCAATTTTTCTTCCAAGCCATTTCGAATATCTTCTTCATACTGATCATCTGAACCCAGATGATAAAAGATCAATTTTCGAAACAGTTCATAATCAATCTGTACTTTTTTCATCACTTCACTCCTTTTTAATCAAGGTGGCAAGATTCCCTATTCTTTAAGATATGGTAATCTTGCCATCTTCCTTTACTCTTCTTGTAACATCCAGAACCATTTATTTCCTATCTTCACAGAATCAATCTGTAATTCCTTCTTCGCATTCCAAAGTGTTTTCTTTTTAATTCCTCGTTCTTCTGCTTCTTCCGCTATTTTTGCCTGTTCCATTGATCCATTTGCTAAGATCTCTTTTAAAAAATCTTTCGCACTTCGGATTTTTTGCCCTCGTCCATCACCAGACAATAAGTCCTCTGCACTGATGTCATATTTTCCAATCCAATGGAATCCTTTTTCCTTGTCTAATCGAAAGGCAATCGCATCTCCTTCCGGAGCAAGAGAACTCTTTACATGACAGATCACTCGGATTTCCGGTTCATCTTTCACTCTTCCAACAATCAACACGCTTCTTGCTGCCGCTTGAAAGTCAATAGAGCCCAATCCACGATAGGATGATTTTCCATTACTATTCCTATTCATATGACCGATCAGAATAATGGCACATTGATATTTCTCTGCTAATACAGAAATTCTTTTCATCAATGGGCGAATCTCATTTGCCCTATGCATATCAACACCAGCCCCTAGAAAGCCTTGAATTGGATCTAATACTACAAGTCTTGTTTCGTCTGTATGATCGCTTCTTCCAGCCTTGCATCTACCATTGTTAATGGCTGATCCTGGTCATCAATTACCAAGACTCTGGAACAATCTGCCCCTGCCGCTAACAATCTTGGTTTGATCGTATCGCCCAGTCCATCTTCAGCTGTTTGATAAATCACATTGATTGGCTCTACACCTGTCTCTTCAGATTTTCCTTCGCTTGTCTCACTTAATATTGCTTCTCCTTTTGTTAATTTTGCTATGATCTGCAACACCACAGTAGTCTTCCCCTCTCCAGGATCTCCCTGAATAATGGTGACCTTCCCATATGGTATGAAGGGATAAAAGAGCCATTCGATTTCTTCCACTTCAACCTGATCCATGTGGATCAATTTCAGGCATGGTTCTGCCTTTTTTATTTCTCTATAATTATCTTCCATTTCCACCTCCTGCCCAACCGGGCAAGTCCCTGGCAAACAGAATTTAACAATTGTTGCAACAACAATTTTGTGATATACTCAAGTTGTTAGGATGGTATATCAGTTATTCTGATAATCAGGGAACTTGCTCAGATTATTTCTGGGCTTTTTCTTTTTTCCTTCTTTCATAGTTTCTTTCTTCTGCAAATGCATTTAATATCTCCAACATTGTGCGAATAGGTGTAAACAACTCTTCATCGGCATCCTCTAATGTAGTTAACCTTTTCAGTTCCTCTTCAATCCCTCGAAGCTGTTTTCTAAACTGTACTAACATCAATGGATTTCCTACTGCTGTGACTTTTTGATGTAAAACACTTTCAATGATATATTCTTGTCTCGTCTGGTATCCACAAAGCTTTACTCTTAAATCCAGCTCTTCATTTTCTTCCGGAGACATTCGAAACGCTATGGTTACATTACGCCACCGATTCTTGTTATCCCTATTTTTTTCACTCATCCAGATATTCCTCTCTTTCCTGATTTAGATTTTCCGCCATCTCTGTTTGGATTGTCGGGAACAAATGTGCATATCGATATGTGATCTCCACACTTTCATGCCCTACCCTTTCTCCAATTGCCACCGCAGAATATCCCATATTGATCAACAATGACACGTGAGAATGTCGTAAATCATGGATTCGTATTCTCTTCACTCCTGACAACTTCACACCACGATCCATTTCATGATGAAGATAGCTTTTTGAAATTTGAAATATCCTGTCATTTTCATTCAAACCATACAACATTCCTATATACGATTCTAATTCTTCGCTTAAAAATTCCGGCATGGTGATTATACGATTACTCTTCACAGTCTTTGGATCTGTAATAATATCCTTCCCCTCTAATCTTTGATAAGATTTATTGATCCGGATAGTACACGCCTGAAAATCGAAATCTGCCGGTGTCAGTGCTAACAACTCTCCCATACGCACTCCACACCAATATAGAATTTCAAATGCATAAAAGGAGATTGGCTTATCCGCCACCGCTTCAATGAACTTCATATACTCTTCTTTTGTCCAGAAAAGCATCTCTTTTGTTCTTTCTTTTCCCATAGATCCTGCCTTGCGTGCAGCATTGCTTTTCAAATCATAGAAATTAACTGCATGATTCAAAATTGCACTCAGCTGATTATGGATGGTCTTTAGATAGACCTGTGAATAGCCTTCTCCTTGTTTATTTCGATAGTTCATCATGGTGTTCTGCCACTGCCGAATATCGGAAGGTTTTATTTCCTGCAACTTCTTTTTCGAAAAATATGGGAGAATCTTTTTTTCTACAATATGCTTTTTCGTCAGCCAGGTATTATATTTGATTCTGGATTTGATATCATTCAGATAAAGATCTACGAAATCTTCAAAATACATATCCAGATTCAAATTTTCCTTTAATTTAAACGCTCTTTCCCATTCCTGAGCATCACATTTGCGTTTAAACCCCCTTTTCGTCTTCTGCTTTCTTACGCCGGTCCAGTCCTTATAATAGGTTCTTACCTCGTAAGTATTTGACTTTTGGTTTTTAATTACCGTCAAAACATCACCTCCTGCTATTCCATTTCATTCATACCGTAAACTCGTTCTTCAAAATATTTACGGCTGATTTTTCCTTTGACAACAACGAAACCTTTTTGCTCCAATTCAGCATTTAACTGACGGATCAAACGATACGCATAGGAATCAGATACTTCTAATTCTTTTGCTACTTCTTTTGCTGATATAAATAATTTACTAGCCATCTATATCCCTCCTTTCTTTTTCAGTTCATTATCGAACGGTGTATATGCATCATAACATTTCATTTCCGTACTGTCAATAGAATAATTTCAAAATTGAACGGTTTGTTTTTATATTTCATTTTTGAACTGTTTATGCTATACTTTTAAGTAACAATCAGCAAAGGAGTGTTTTCTTATGACAGTAGGTGAGAAAATAAGAAAATTCCGGATCGATCAAGGATATACACAGAAAGAATTGGCAATCATGTCCGGATTGAGCGAATCGGCAATTAGAAATTATGAACTTGGGAATCGTTTTCCATCATCAGAACAATTAGAAAAAATAGCAAACTCATTAAAAATCAGTCCATACGCCATGTCTGATCCAAACTTTGATACTTATGTTAGTGTCATGCACGCATTATTTGCTTTAGAGGATCAATATGGTCTGCACGCCTACCGAGATGAGTCCGGCGTACCACAACTCATGTTTAAAGACAAAGGACATGATTCTTTAAATATGCTGGATCATATTGGAACATGGGCTGATATGTACCAGAAATTCAGAAATGAAGAGATTACAGAAAAAGAGTATTTAGACTGGAAGAGTCAATTCCCAGCTAAATAAGAAGAAATTATTTACAATAATATTAAAAAAGTATTGTCATTTGATTGTCACCAGACATAGAAAGAGCCAAGAAAGCCCGTAAAATAGGCATTTCTTGGCTCTAATATATTATTCAAATTCAATCGTTCCCGGTGGCTTACTTGTCAGATCGTACATGACTCTGTTAACGCCTCTGACTTCATTGATAATTCTGTTCATTACCTTATTCAGTACTTCGTAAGGAATCTCTGCTGCTTCTGCAGTCATGAAATCAACTGTATTTACAGCTCTGAGCGCTACTGCGTAGTCATAAGTTCTCTCATCTCCCATAACCCCAACGCTTCGCATGTTTGTGAGACCTGCAAAATACTGTCCGATGCTGCGGTCAAGTCCGGCATTGGCAATCTCTTCACGGTAGATTGCGTCTGCATCCTGAACGATTTTTACTTTCTCAGCATTTACTTCTCCGATGATACGGATTCCAAGTCCCGGTCCCGGGAATGGCTGTCTGTATACGAGATATTCTGGAATTCCTAATTCCAGTCCTGCTTTACGTACTTCATCTTTGAACAAATCTCGAAGTGGCTCGATAATTTCTTTGAAATCTACGTACTCAGGAAGTCCTCCTACATTGTGGTGAGATTTGATCACAGCAGATTCTCCGCCAAGTCCGCTCTCTACTACGTCTGGATAAATAGTTCCCTGTACTAAGAAATCAACCGCTCCGATTTTCTTTGCTTCTTCTTCAAATACACGGATAAATTCTTCTCCAATGATCTTACGCTTGCTTTCCGGCTCTTCTACACCTTTTAGTTTCTCATAGAAACGTTCTTGTGCGTTGACACGGATAAAGTTCAAGTCGTAGTTTCCTTCTGGTCCGAAAACTGCTTCTACTTCATCACCTTCATTTTTACGAAGAAGACCGTGGTCTACAAATACGCATGTCAGCTGTTCTCCGACTGCTTTGGAAAGCATTACTGCTGCTACAGAAGAGTCTACTCCACCGGAAAGTGCGCAGAGAACTTTTCCATTTCCAACTCTTTCGCGGATTGCCTGAATAGATGATTCTACGAAAGAATCCATCTTCCAGTCTCCAGAGCATCCACATACATTGTATACGAAGTTGGACAACATTTTTGTTCCTTCCTGTGTATGAAGTACTTCCGGATGGAACTGCACTGCGTAGAGTCCTTTCTCTTCATTTTCGACTGCCGCTACCGGACAGTCTGCTGTATAGGCTGAGATTTTGAAATCTGGTGCTGCCTGCTCGATGTAATCGTTATGACTCATCCAGCAAATTGTCTTTTCAGATACATCTTTAAATAATTTCGATGTCGTATCTACATTCACTTCGATTTTTCCATACTCGCGAACTGGTGCCTTACATACATGTCCGCCCAGCAAATGCATCATCAACTGAGATCCGTAGCAGATGCCAAGAACCGGAATCCCCAGTTCAAATAACTCTGTGGAATATGTCGGTGAATCTGCTTCGTATGCGCTGTTCGGTCCTCCAGTCAGGATAATTCCCTTTGGATTCATTGCTTTTATTTCTTCTATATCTTTTTTGTAAGAATAGATTTCACAGTATACATTACATTCTCTTACACGTCTTGCAATCAGCTGATTGTATTGCCCGCCAAAGTCAAGAACGATGACTGTTTCATTTTTCACTATGTTTCCTCCTTGCGTTTTTTCATTTCTCTTGATAACAATTCTGACACGCACTTCTTTCAGTATTCTTAGCTATAAGATTTCCTGATTTGCATGCCTGTCAGTTCCCTGCAGTTGCTCTTTTTCCTGCAAACTGTCTGTGATGTTCTGTTGCCAATGTCATTATTATAAAGTAGGTTTTGCTGTTTTACAAGTTAAACTATCACTTTCCTTTTGCATTTCTTCTTTTCTTCCATGTTTTTCCAAAAAATCTACTTCTTTTGTATCAATCCTGCATGTATCTGCCATTTTATACTGTCGCCTTATGCTTCCATTTTCCACCCAGATATCGAATCACAAAGCAGATAGCGCGGAAAATCCAGTCGATGACCATTGCAACCCAGATTCCAAATACGCCTAGTCCCATATACTTTCCAAGGACATAGCTAAACGCAATCCGGAAGATCCACATGGAAAAGATCGACATATACATTGTGTACTGGACATCTCCTGCTGCACGAAGTGTACACGGAAGCGAAAATGATAATGGCCAAATCGTCACAACTGCAACTGCATGGAACAAAAGAATCTGCTCCGTTGTCTGTGCTGTGAGATCTGATAAATGATATACCTTTAAAATAGTAGGAATCAGCAGCGCAATAATAATATTTTCAACGATCATCCATGCATAAGTGATGATATGCAGTTTTCTTGTGTAATATTTTACCTGCTCATAATCCCTTGCTCCAACACACCTTGAGATAACAGTAATGATTGCCAGATTAATTGAGATTCCCGGAAGAATCTGGAACATTGCCACTGCATTTGAAACCGCATTCGCCGCAATAGCATATGTTCCAAAAGTAGATACCAGACTCAATACAAGAATTTTCCCCAACTGGAACATACTGTTCTCCAGCCCATTCGGAACACCGATCTTTAAGATATTTTTAACCATCGCACCATCAAATCGATAGCGGAATGTTTTTTCCAAGTGCAGCACCCTCTTGGAATTACATAAAAGAATGGTGATCAGAATCGCTGCAACTGCTCTGGAAACCAGTGTAGGAATTGCCACACCCTCTGTTCCGCAGTGGAAGCCATAAATTAAAATTGCATTTCCACTCACATTGATCACATTCATGATCATGGACACGATCATCGGTATTTTCGAATCACCCATTGCACGGAAAATAGCGGCTCCTCCATTATAAAGAGCAATAAACGGAATGGATGCAGTTACGATCAGCAGATACGTATTGGCATGCTCCATAACATCTGCCTCTATTTTTCCAAATACACCGTGTAAAATAAAACTCTTGCATAGATATACAATCGCTGTCACTCCCACCGCACTGATTGTGACAAACCACACAAGCTGTCCCGCAGATTTACAAGCTTCTTCCTCCCTCTTCCTTCCAAGATACTGACCCGCGACAACAGCCCCACCAGTTGCCAAAGCCGAAAAAATATTGATAAGCAGTACAACGATATTATCAACCAAGGATACGCCAGACACTGCCGCCTCCCCGACACTCGCCACCATAATAGAATCTGCCATCCCTACGAGGACAGCTAAAAATTGTTCGATAATCAGCGGAATGATCAACGCAACCAGCGCTCTATTATCAAACAACTGCCTTTCTTTACTTATTTTCATCTCTCATCTCCTCCTGCCATATGTATTGTCATAGTCCCGATTTATCTCTTGCAACACCCAACCTGATTCTGACAACCCACAAAGTACAGCGCCTCTCTCTGCCGCCCCTTGTGCTTTATCAGATATCCATCTGACTATTTTATTATACGTCCGAAAAAAATAACAGACAAGGCTCTTTTTCTCTTCCCTAATTTTCCCCTCTCTTTTCCCTGCGCCTTCCATTTGCATACATATAGTTCTCTCTCTTGACGCTCTTCTCTTCCTCTGATAAAAAGAAGCAGAAAAGGAATCTCTACTATAGTCACAATAGGTATTCCTAATCCACTTCCGAAAATACTTTTCTATTCCCCCTGCTGTTTCTTATGAAAGTTTTGTCTTTCCGATCATCAGGTTCAAAATCTCCACATCTGTCTGTTTCATTCCATTTTTTCCCATATAGCCGACCGCCTTTACAGTATCTTCCGCATTCTCCATGACAATTCCATCTCCGGCTTCAAAGCGGATACCTCTCATTGCCATCTCATGTCCTAAAATTGCTGACTGAAGCGCAGAGGAAATCTTTGCCGCACAGCTTGGCTTCGCACCGTCACAGACCATCCCTCCAATATTTGCAATCGTATTGATCACGGTATTTTCAATCTGTTCTTCATCTCCCCCACATAAATATGTGATTGCCGCGCCTGCTCCTGCCGCTGCACATACCACTCCACAATAAGCCGAAAGAGCGCCAATATACCTCTTTTGATCCTGAGCAATCAAGTTGGAAACGCACAATGCTCTCAAAAGTTCTTCTTCTGTCTTCCTCTTTTCTTTGGCATACTCGACAACCGGAAGAGAACAAGTCATTCCTTGATTTCCAGAACCTGCATTGATAATCACCGGAAGAGAGCAGCCACTCATTCTAGCATCGGATCCTGCCGCTGCCCTGGAAATCATTTTCCACTTCAGCTGATCTCCTTCTTCTTCCCTGATAATCTTTCCAATCTGAGCTCCCCATGTATTTTGAAGGCCTTCCTCTGAAATCGCATAATTGTATTCAATCTGTCTCATCAGGACATCTTTCACATCCGCAATCTTCACTTCATTTGCAAAAGCCGTAATATCTTTGATATTCAGACAAGATTTATCCAGCTCATGTGCTGTAAATTTTTCTTCATTCTCATATACCACTTTTTGATTATGCTCAATTCTTGTAATGTTTGTATGTGCATGTTCAATTCTAACTGCCGCCTCTTCGCCTGATGCCCATACCCTCACTTCAATATAAAGGTTTGCAGTCCCTTCTTTTAATTTACACTCACAGTATCCCTCTTTAAAAAGCTGCCGTGTCTTTTCCCGGTCTTCTTCAGAAATACTCTGTAAAACTTCTAGTTCTCGATCTGCCTTTCCTCCGACAATTCCTAAGATAACCGCAGCCTCTACGCCTTTCATTCCTCCGGAATTTGGAACCTTTACCCCTTTTACATTTTTAATAATATTTCCGCTGCATAACACTTCCACTTTCTCCGGAAACTGTCCCAGCTCCTTTCTCGCCACCGCTGCTGCATACGCCAGAGCGATCGGTTCTGTACAGCCCAACGCCGGAACAAGCTCGCTTTTCAAAATTTCTACATACTTCTTATACAATTCCTGGTTCATTTCCATCCTCTTTTCTAACTGTGATTTTTCCTGTTTCTACCTTCTCATTCGTTTTTTCTGCCTTGTACTGATATAAATCATATCAGTAGTCATACCAGCTCTTTCTTCTGATAATATCACTAATATGATTAATCGTCAATCAAGAATCCTTTCTCAAAATAAAATACAATCATCTCTGATAAATATTTACTTCTCTCTTTTTGTTCTGTGTGATTCATGATATAATTTCTTACTGCAAACACAAGGTTTTATAGCACGATCTATTTCCCCAATTTATTCATGGATAAGGATGGAATCTCATTAAGACTATTTATTCAAAACAAAGGACTTGAGCATTATGAGCAAAAAGAATTTAAAAGAAATTGTATATGATTCGGTATTGAACAGCATTTATTCCTCTGAATACCGTGCAAATGAAATTATCACAGAGACTTCACTAATTCAAAAATACGGTTACAGCAAGTCACCAATCCGTGAAGCTTTGACTGCCCTCTGCCACGAGGGCGTTTTAAAAAACATTCCAAGGTGTGGTTACCAAGTGATCGCACTCACCTCCGAGGACGTACAAAAAATGTTAGAATATCGAATGGTACTTGAAACCGGAATGCTGCGCCTCTGCTTCGACACTATCACTGAAAAACAGCTTTTGCATCTTGATGAGCTCTCTTCTCTCTGCAGCAAAAATACTGAGGATGTCATGGAGCATTGGATTTATAATATGGATTTTCACATTGCACTGCTTTCTCTCGGCGGCAACGACTATGCCTGTGCTCAGCTGAAAAGCTGTATGAATATGTTATGGCGCGCCTATGCACAATTACACTGGAATAAATGGAGCCACTATAATATCCCGGCTGATATGAAATATCACGATTTAATTTTAGACGCAATCCGCCAAAAACGCCTGGAGGACGCGATTCATTATCTGAAAGAAGATTTAAATGACTTTGGAACTTCCTCTTCTTAAAAGTATGTAGCCTGACATAAAATCATCTCCCTTCTCACAAATAATCTATATCATCCGTAATTGTGTTAAAGGAGATGATTTTCTAATATCCCTCTCTAGAAATTATATTTTTACAATGCCTTCCAAAACGGTTAATATCTATGCGCAATGTGCAGATATTTTTCCCTCGTCGCCATTCCTCCCCGAATATGACGCTCTGATTTATTCTGATCCAGAACTTTTCTTGCACTCACTGCAAGCACAGGATTAATTTGAAGCAAACGGTCAGTTACATCTTTATGTACCGTACTTTTACTTACCCCAAATTTTTTCGCAGTCTGCCGCACTGTTGCATTTTCTTCAATAATATAATTCGCGATCGCAGCAGCTCTCTCTTCGATATAATCTTTCACAAATATTCCCCTAGATACATCTTTTTACAATGTATGTAGGGGAAATAAAGATTATGCTAAAACAGTTCAAATAATGATGTCATGCCAAAAAGTGTATCATTCGATAGACATAATCCATATGTTTTTGCGAATATATTTATAAATTCATTTGACGACTCTTCACATCCCATCTATTATCACATTGCGGAAAATAACCTCCATTCTTACCACGTCTAGCATAAACATCCTCTCTGCCCCAAAATATAGAAAAGAAGCGTATTGCCATCTTTTCTGAAATAAATGTCAGATGAACGATACGCGCCCCTTGGTCAAGATCATACTCTTCCGCATTTTCTATCGTCTCTTCAAAAGGATTGATCTCGTCATATGGAATATGTTCTTTCTTAAGTTTATTTTTTAATATCTTATTTTCATACTCGAGTAGGCGAACTCTCTCTCAGGGATTCTAAATCATATGCTTCTATATTCATATTGGACACCTGCATTATCAACAACCAAAAAACCTTTGTTACATATACGGTTCTATCGTAAACACCGTCTGCTCTCCAACCTTTTCACTTACCAATTCAAACAGATTTTCTTGCGTTGCAAACAGATTCTTCGGATTTCTTCCGATAATCAAATACTGATTTTTATCATCTAATGAAATATGTTTCCTTGTATCATCAGTCAATAAAATATCTGCATTATCAATGACAACCAGTTTCCCCTCTATCTGGCTGATTATTTCTTTTATATCTTTCTGATAATCATAATTATCCAAACATAAAATTCTGGGATTAACTGCCATACATTCTCTGATAAATGAAAACGTTGCTGTCTTTCCCGTTCCTGAATCTCCCATTAAGATTGTTATATTATTGGTAAATGTAAAGTCCACTACAAATGAAGTATGCACTGTTGAAAAATGCTCCATCACAACTGGTTTACTCTTCATTTTCCCACCACTCCTTTAGTTCTTCATAATCCTCGATCACTTTACATTCTCTACTCGTCTGAGCCTTCACCTGTTCCATGTCAAACGGAATCATTGCATATTCGCTATATACATTTCCAACATCAAAACTATATAATATTTCCAAAGCATTATTTCCACATTCTTTCAGGCAAAACACCTTATCCGGAAAATACAATACATTCAATACAGTTTTACATCCTGTGGAAAGTTGATCTGTATTCAATGTAATATCTTCAAATCGTGATCGAATTTTATATTTGCTGAGAAGTTCTGAGCCGTCTATCATTTGAATATACTTTGCAGCTCTCTCATCCAGTTTCGTTGCTGTATTCTGATTAAAAAATATGTCATTCAGTTCTATATATTCTTTATCCTGAGGTATATCTTTCCTATTTTTAAAAATCGTTATCATGCCATTACCTCCAATCCAACTTTCGGAATCTGTAGTTTCAACGAACTTCCCACATAAATTCTTTTCATTTTATCAAATACAGACAGTCTGTTATAATCTAATCCACAGATGTCATCTTCCTGTCGTTCATCCCATTCACAACAAGACTTTATCCAACATTCTCCAAGTACACCTTTTGACACTTCGAATCCAGTATTTCTTGTCAAATCGAATAATAACTTTGCTGACAATTGCTCTAGCTCTCTTTTGCAAGAATTCATCCTCCGGAGCATAAATCCATTCTATCAGTTCTTTAAATTCTAAAAGAATATACTCAAAACAAATAATGTCCAACAGAAAAACATTTTCTTTCTCATTCACATATTTCTTTAATCGTTTCTTTTCCATAACAATCTGCAAATTATCAAAAGAATTATCAAAGACAACGATATATCTATTCTCAGCATTCTGTAATGTTCTTACGGCTTTTACCTACTCACTATTATTCTTTTTACTTTCAATGATTACATCCGGACAAAGTTGTTTCATGAGGTTTAGCCAAAATGTATAACTTGCTTTTCCTTTTCGATCTTCTATCCACAAAAAAGTTTTAGCCATGATTTTTTCACCTACTTTCTTTGTTCTATTTTAACCGATTTTCTTCTATAACACAATGAAATCACCCAAAGAAAAAAGAGGATGCGAAAAACTCAATCGAGTTTTTTCACATCCTCTTTTACTAAATTCGAACAGCATATCCACTCGAAACGCTTTTCCTGACTCTGCTCTAAATCCATTTTCTTTTTCTATAACCTATGGCAGCAATGATACCTGCACTCGCAGATAAAAGCAACAATTGCTCCCAAATATCTTTGTCATCTCCTGTTTCCACGTCATCTCTCTTTGGATTTTCCGGTTCTTTCTCTGGCTGAGGTGGGTTCTGTGGTACTTCTATTCCCCCCCATTCATTTTTAGGCTCTACTGTCACTTCATAAAAACAATTTCCGTTTTCATCTATTTCCGGAAGGAACACCAGGAAAGGGGCTGAGTGGAATTTCCCATTCTCATAAGATACATCATTCTGTGAACTACACAGATACATCCCTTCCTCTAAAGAATGAAAAACTACTTTCCCATCATTTCCTGTTGCTCTGGTCTCTCCTTCCAGCTTTTCTTTCACCGTAAAGTCATGGAGCTGTTCTGCCGCCTTTTTCTGTCCGGAAGAAGTCATATCTTCCAGATTCACTTCCGCTTTTTTAAAGTCTCCATACAACTCCCATTTGTTTTTCACTTTTTCTCCTACTTTATACAAAGAAAACTCTGCCCCTGATAATGCAATCGGTTCCCCTTGCTGCGTGACTCCATGATAATATATCGTCAGAGTCCCGACACGTTCCGACGCAGACACAGGTTGAGGTATCCCAAAGCAAAACAGTATGAAAGTCACGATCATTAAAAAGGCCCCGCCTATTCCTTTTTTCATTTCCTCTTTCTCCTCATTTCTTTTCTTCTTCTAGTCTTTTTCCATAACTGATAAACGATAAATATCAACACTAACACACCGATTGCTGCCAGTAACACTTTCACCTGGAACGGCAGTGTTGGTGTAATCTTTTCATCCGGTACCTGACGAACCGCCTCCTCATATGGGATTCGACTCCCTCTGACTAAAAGCCTGTGCGTATTGACTGCATATGGAGTACAGGTTACCAGTGTGGCATAGTCCTTTCCCGGCTCAATCGTCAGTGCCTTTGTATTCTCGGGCAACACCGTAAGAATCTGATCTATTTTATAGGCAAAGGTTTCTCCAAGAATCTTAAGGTAAAAAATATCTCCCTCTTTCATCTGATCTAAGTCTGTAAACAAAAGTTTCGATGGAAGCCCACGATGCCCCGTCAAAACTGTATGACTACTTTCTCCACCCACTGGTAAAGATGTTCCCTCAAAATGACCGACACCCGACTGCAGGATTCTCTCTTCGGTTCCATGATAAATAGGCAACTCTACATCAATCTTAGGAATTCTGATGTATCCCATCATTCCCGCTTCATTGGTGTTCAGAAGGCTTTGATATCTTGCATCTACTTCTTTCTTCAATGGCGAAAATGGATCCAGCAGCTCTATGTTTCCTAAAAGTTCCCGATTATATTGCCTTGCCGCTTCCAGCATTGCTTGTTTTTCACTTTGACTTAACCGCACAGCATTTTCATCATAGGATGAAATCACCCTTGCGCCATTTTTTTCATAGAGATAATTGCTGACTGTCGGATATAATAGTACGGAGAATGCAATAAGCAACACAATGATACGAAAAATATCTCCGATATAAAATTTTTTCTTCTGCACATTTTTTTTACGCATCTTTATTCCATTCTCCCTACTGTTATATAAAAGCATGGGAAGACTGCCCGCAGGCAGTCCCCACACTGATGTGTCAAAATGCTAAATCATTAAGCACGTTTTCTTCTGCTGATTACAAAGCTTGCTGCTACAATCAGTACTAATGCAATACCTACCACTGTAAACAGAATGGTACCCATTCCACCAGTTCCTGGAAGGATTGTTCCTGTAGTATTTTTAATGTCGATGATTTTGTCATCTTCCAGACTATCATTTTTACTTACAGTCCACTCCAACTTATTGTCTCTATTCTGTGTAATTGTTACTTTAATCGGTGCTGTCAGTTTATTATAGCCCGCTGGTGCTTCTTTCTCCACCAACCAGTAAGTTCCTGCCGCAAGACCATTCAGCCGTAAGTTATATCCGGAAACCACTTCGTTTTCTAAAGTAACCATGTCCATATTTTTTTCTGTCTTCTGATCTACTGCAACAGTATAATTTCCATCACTACCAATTACCTTAATTGCGTTGTCATTAGCTGCTTTTGCGTCCCCTTCATCTTTATATAAGCGGAACTTTGCGCCTGCCAGCAATGTAGATTGCGTATCTGTTTTTTTAATATCCAGAGGATAAGTCGGTGTTGTTACCTCTGACGGTGTTGTCTTTGTTGTGTTACCCGGCTCATTACCATATTCTAATTTAGCACTGTTCTTTGTTTCCACTACTGCTTTTTCATTTACTTTTGCATAGTAAGTTACTGTAAAGTTCTTCCCTTTATTCGCTGTCTGATTGTCTCTAATCCATTGAGATAAGTCTAACTCCATAGTTCTTTTATCCCCTCCAGAAAGAGTTGCTGTTCTAATCTCTGCCCCTCCTCCTGCAATCTGAACAGATACATTATAATTATTTCCTTCTGGTAATTTACCCTGTGTATCTTCCACAAAATCAAGACCAGCCGTCAGCGTATCGTGAATTTTATACACATAACTATCATATCCTGTTGTATCCGGGATCACACCGTTAATTGTATATGTCACAACCTGTCCAATTTCAACAGTTTCTTTATCTGCTGTTTTCTCAATACTTGGTGCCTGACCTTTCAAAGCAACCGTTGTTTCTCCTACTTTATCCACAGATACAAGGGAAGACTGGATTTCTTTTGTTCCTGTCTGATATACAAGGTAGTAACCAAAGGCCAGACTATTAAATGTATAATCTGTAACATCTCCTAATTTCCCTGAAGTTCCTGTTTCATCAATATTGCTTGTCAGTGCTGCTGCTGTAAAGTCATCGGCAAACTTCTGAATTTCAGAAAGATTTTCTTGGAATCCCACAAGTTTGTTATATAACGCCTCACTACTTACCCCTGTATCTAATCCTAACGCAGTCGCAATCATTGCTTTATACTGCTCGTTTACTGTGTAAGCATAATGTGATCCACTCACTGTCAGATCAAATAATTTGTACACTTTGATCGTCTGCCCGTTTAATGTGTTTCCCTGATTCACTGTAACTTTCAAGCTTCCTTGATTTTCTGCTGCAAAGGCTGTCGTCGCCATTGCCAGTGTCATGATTGCTGTCAGTAAAACTGCCAGCACGCGTTTTAACTTTTTCATTGGTTCTCTCTCCTTTGTATGAATGATTATTTATAGTTACCCTGCCTTCTTTTGCTCTTCCTCTTTTTGTATCCCGTTACTGTCACAAAGCAAAGAAGCAGAACGCCTATCGCATAGATCCAAGCTGTTCCAGATCCTCCTGTTCCCGGAAGAAGGCTGTCCAGCCAGTTTTTCTTATTGGTTACTGTAATGCTGTAATGATACTTGTCGTTCTTTGGATAAGTAATTTCTGTCGTGTAACCGTCAACCTTTGTTTCACTGATATGGTATGTATAGTAATATTTCTTTCCGTCAGTTCCCTCATGGTATGCAGTATATTCCGGTCCGGAAAGAACCTTTTCCCATATATCTGGAGTTTGTGCATCCTCTTTTTTCAAAATAACTTCTTGATGGAAGGTTTCATCTAGAATCGTCTTTCCATCCACTTCGTAGGTTCTTGTAATCTGGAAGACAATCTCTTTTGGACGGTCTTTTTCTTCATCCTGTTTCCAAACCTTTTGGATGCGAAGTTCAATCAAGTCCTTACACGGATCCTGGATATCCGGCGCTGCCTCTTGACCTTCCGGTTCTGTAGGATTCGTCGGGGTATTATCCATTAATACTGCCATAGCTCCGTCTTCCTGATAGACATTGGCAGGTTCCGTTGCTGTGCCATTTCCATTGCCCATAAGTGCATCTTTTAAATCCTTAAACTTCACTACCTTATTTTCTGTCATATGACGAATCGTATAGATATTTTTCCATCCAGCCAGTGTTTCATGCTGCTCCTGCAGTTCGTTCTTAGATTGTCCAAGCAGATCTTCGTAAGAGGTATCACCGTTCCGGTAAATTCTGTAGCGATTTTCGTGACCTTCAATTCCTACAAGGTCATTAAATCCCCAGTTAGATTTCAAGCTTGCCTTTCCGGTAAATGGACCTGTTAGATCTTTTACACCACGGATAACGTCTGCAAAATACATATTGTTATTCTCAAACAAGCCTTCGTTATTCCATCCTACAAATCCTCCGGCAATTCCGTATTCGCCTGTACCATTTGCGTTATTTCCGGCGCCACCGCCATATACATCATAGCCTTCTTTCACACCGGTTACGGTACAGGAATCCATTTTTGTCCGGTTTGCCTTGATCAGTGAAATATTAATTTCATTTTTCAGATATGCTTCATCAATCGTGCCATTTTCGGAACAGTTAATCTCTATTTTACTATCTCCAATATAAATAGTTGCAAGGCTCTTGTCCTTTGCCAGACCAACCTTAATATCCAGTCCAAACAAATTGATAGATACAAGTTCCCCATCATATAGCGCATTGATTTCAATAATGCCCAAGTCGATTTTGATTACCTGCCCCTTTTGCAATTCATCCAACTGGAGCGCCTTTAAAATCTGATTCACTACACTTACCAGACCTTGAACTAATTTCGAATCCAGCTTGATGTCTGCAAGATACGCAAAGTTTGTTTTTCCTGCAAATCCTCCGGCAATCTGACCGCTTGTTACCTGTTTTAATCCATCTACTGTATCCCCGGACATCCTTCCTAGATTCGCATATCCGGTAAATCCTCCGGCAATCTCTGACTTGTCTTGTTTCTCTATCGTATTGTCGCTATGTACCGTAAATCCTTCAGGTATACCGGAAACACTGCATCGATCTACATGAGATCCGAAAATGTCCATTACACCTGCACCTGCACTCAGTAGTTCTCCTAATGCCCCTAAACTATCTAAATCTACGGTTCCGCTCTTTCCAAGATGTCCGATAAATCCTCCGGTATAATTCATTCCATTGACTCTGCGAAGGTTGGTCACTTCAGAATCTTTTACAGAGCCGTTAAGCAAAGCACCGCCAAAGCCTCCGGCTGATCCTGAGTACACAGGATCATTTTTATACTCTGTCTTTTTGCTGTTTCTTGCCTGTACTTCCAAACCAACCTCAGCAGCACCTGACACATCAGAATCATAGATAAATGTTCGAAATGCATCCAACACGCTCGTTCCGCCAAGAGTTAAAATGGATTCCAGTATATTTGTATTGCCACCTTCACTGATTTGTGCTACCGCAGATACATCAGCCAGACCAAAAAATCCTCCGGCATATTCTCCACCGGTCACACTTCTAATATTCGATACATGTACACCGCTCTCTGCCTTGTTCAGTTCTCCGATCACAGCACCATTGATTTCCCCGGCAAATCCACCTGCTGCTGTTGCGTAAGCAGTATTTCCTGAACCGTCTGCATAGGCACCGTTAATAATGATTCCCCAGTCATCCCATGCACTGACATCTGCGCCTCGAACGGTAGCGATAGTTGTATTGAGTACAGATAACAAATCACCCGGTGCCTGGAGCAGACCTTGAAGCAATCCGCCAAGCAGACCACTGCTACTTGCTGTATCCAATGCTGCCGCGCTTGCCGGATCAATCTGACCCGCAAAGCCTCCTACCGCCTTTGTTCCCTCTACCTTTCTTACATTTGCCGCAAAACAGCGAGTATTGTTTGGATCTGGCACGGCATCCGTTGCACTGTAAGTGCTTCCCGCCGACCAGTTTCCCCAGATCTGTCCGCCGATCATATGACCGACATACCCTCCGGCATAACCAACTTTTTCTATCTTCAGTGAGGAATCCTTTTCTGGGATTCCCGTTGCCTTCACCGTCATTCCAGACTGGAAACCTGTAATATCTGAATTTCTGATTACTGGAACAAAAGTTTGTACTGCACTGACCGCATTTGTAATCGGAAGACCGATCAGAGAAACCTTTCCAACCTCGGCAACACCTCCGGTTGTCATTTCTCCTGCAAAACCTCCGGCACTCTTGTATCCAATCACAGATTTTGCATCCCACGCATGTGCATTAGTAACTACTCCGGCTTTCATCCGGCCCACATATCCTCCGGCCACTCCAGCCTCCATGTCCCTCGTTCCAACGTTTGTTCTTCCCGCTTTGGCATTATATCCATATGCGTATTCCTTAATCAATTCCTGTAATTCACCCTCGGTACCAACTGGCGTACTCGGGAACTGATCTCCATAAACGCCATCGCTTCCGACAGCCTCTGCCCACTTGTTCCAAGTATCTAAATCTACCTTTCGAAGTGGTCCGTAGACAGCCGTATTTGTTTCGGTCGGATAAACAGCACCTAAAAGACTTAAGACATTGCTTACCTCTAAAAGTCCAAACAAGAGTTCCAGATTTCCAGTTCCCGCTAAATCTGCTGTTTCCATTAATCCGGTAAAGCCTCCGGCAAATTCACCGCCGTATACAGAACGAATACGGATAGCGGCGCATTCTTTGCCGTTTGCTTCTGCCGCATATCCTTCAATTCTTCCCCCGTGATTATAGCCAACGTAGCCACCAGCCAGCCCTCTCACACATTGGTTATCTGTAAATCCTTCTGCGCGGACTGCACCACCACAAGGAACACTGCTTGTCTGGCTATCTTCTATAATCGGAATAAATGACTGCACCACATTTGCAAGGCTGTCTGTTACATTTAAAAGGCCATCTAGAATACTGGTGTTTTCTAATACAGATGCAACATTTCCCGGTTCCATCATGCCGGCATAGCCTCCGGACGCTTCACGTCCGATTACATAGGCAAATAGATTCGCATCACTATTTTTAATGATCGTACCGGACATTTCTCCGATAAAGCCTCCCGCTTTTCCAAGATTTTGATTGTTTTTATCGCTGCCATCTGCCAATACCGAATAACCACCCACACAGCCGTTGACGTCAGAGTTTTCAATCGTCGATGCGACCACATCCAAAGCTTCAAGCACATTACTCAACTGAATATTTCCAAGAAGCTTTAAGCCCCCTCCAACTGCTGCTGCCGAATCAATATCTACACATCCTGCATAGCCTCCGGCATATTTTCCACCTTTGACTGCATATTGTGAATTCGCTCCAAAGTAACTTTCACCATTTACAGATTCCAGACTGTCGCCCGGCGGCGTCACCTTCGTATGCTTTAAGGAAGTGACATCGGAATCTTTAATCTGCACACCGCCGCCATAGCCAAGGTACCCTCCGGCACTGCTGTCGGTGTCTGTCGCTTCCACTGTAAATCCGTGCTCTGCAGACTTCACACCTGCGGATTGAATTATCGGTATATAGACATTTAATACATGAAGCAACTGACTGATATCAAGATTTAAAATTCCTCCAAGCAGATTTAATCCATCTGAGGAAGCGGCTGTGCCGGCATCAATCTTTCCTGCAAAGCCCCCGGCATGAGATTCCCCCTTCACCTTCTCCAGACCATATACCGCATAGGCTTCCGGGCTAGTACTGTTATCTACCTGCCCACTTTGCATTGCTCCTGCATAACCTCCGGCAAGCTGCCCTTCCACCTGCGGATTCTTTTCGTTGGATAAGAATGTCACAGTTGTATTTGTATATTTCGGAAGCAGATACGGTACTAAATTCAATAAAGAATCCACTTCTAAAATTCCTGGAAGCTTCAGGTTCCCATCTGCATCCTTCTCTGCAAGCCCCGCCAGTCCTCCGGTATGGGAACGACCGATAAATCCTCCGGCATAACTACTTTTTGTATGATCATGTTTTGCAATAACAGATTGTAGATTTTTGACATGGGAAGCCTCGACTATCGAAGCTACGGATTCTCCGATAAAGCCTCCGGCAGTGAAATCTTCACCATCCGTCAAGACCGCTGTTCCTTCGGAAATAATTTTGCATCCACTGTCAGCGCCCACGGTCTCACAATTCTTTATCGTAACTTGTATCCCATCTGCAAGAGACAAGACATTATTGAGTTTCACAAGTCCAAGAACGTCCAACCCTCCAGCTGATGCAAGGCTTCCCGCTCCAGTTCTTCCTGCAAAACCTCCCGTATAGTTTCCTGACTGAACACTCTGAATTCCACTTATCTTTACAGTATCAGCTGTTCCCCCAAGCATCAGTCCACAAGCTCCTGCAGCATATTTTTCAGTAGCCGTTACTTTCCACTCAGTTCCCTCGACAGACATCTGCATCAGTTCAAATGGGATAAACTGCCCTACACCAAGCGTATTATTTAACACACCGATCGCATCTGCCGTCACAACACTTCCGGCAACACCTCCGGCATATCGTTTTGCTATTACCTCTTGTAAGCCGGTAACACTTCCACCGAAAGCCATTCCTTCCGCAGTAATCTTCACGCCGTCTCCCTGACCAATCATTCCGCCGGCATAGTCTCCGCCACTCTCAACTATAAGATTCTTTCCCGCTACTGTACATCCGTGTATTTTTGATGGCATCACACCTGCTAATGTGAGAAGTTGATTTTTCTGTTCTTCCGTACCATTTGTCAGAATCTGTCCTAAAAGCTTAGAAACAGAATCTACCAAAGTTGGTTTCTTCTCATCCTCACCGCCAAGGGTTGTCCCAAATCCTACGGTTGCTCTTCCAGCAAAGCCTCCGGCATATTTCTTCGCCTTTACACTCGAAAGACCTGATACCAACGAAGCACTGCTTATACTGTTTGCCATAGCTCCATTAAATCCACCGGCATAAGATTCCGTTGCCTCAATTTTAAGTCCCTCACTGTTGACTGTACAGTTTTCCTGTCCTGATTTTGCATCAATCTCGTACAATGTAATTCCTGCATCGTTTAAAAGCCCCTTGATAATGGCATCTCGTTCCAATCCCGCAAAACCACCGGCACCATTTTTCGCCTGCACGGTTGTCAGACCTGAAACAGTCGCATTTGAAATTTTTGTCCCTGTCTGAATTCCGACAAAACCACCATTGTAGTCCTGAGCCGCATTTCCAATTGTTCCTGTTTTTAAAGTAACACTACACCCTGTAATCACTGGATTATGATATCCTGTCGGAATCAGATTTCCTAAAGGAACATCATTTTGTAATAACACGGTAATCAAATCACCCAGTCCAACCCCCGGAATAATATTTAAAAGCGTAGCCAATACTTTTACCACCGTTCCTAATATGCCGGATAACCCTTCGTATGTTTCCACACCTTCCGTAAATCCAACAAAACCACCGGAGATCCCTTTTGCACTAGTAACGGATGCCTGATCTACCGTACAATTTTCAATGTGGACATCTCCCACAATCCTGCCTGCAAAACTTCCTGTTGCAAATAGATCTGGACTTTTCTGCTTCAATGTCAGAAGATCTCTGAGTACATCTCCCAATTTCAAATTCAAAATTGGCAGAAGACCGCTAAGTATGCCATCAAGTAAATCACCTACAACTCCGAGGACTTCTCCCAACAGGCCAAGCAAACCTTCCACTAAAGAATCCACATTGGGATCTACTTCTGTGGACATATTATTCACATCTACCTGTTCTAGATGAATATTTTTCACAACTGCTGTTCCCGCAGAACCAAGTGTGTTTTCATCCAGCTTATTCGAGATAGTTCCGAAGAAACCGATGCCACTTGTGGTCTTCATATTGAGAAGACCACTCTGCTCCACTTTGACATTTCGAATCGTTGGTACGACACCTGGCTGCATATTCAGCCGCCCTTCCATTTTTCCAGATAAATGAATCGGCATCCAACTTCCATCTTTTTTATCTGAATTTTCTCCATTCGCACTCAAATCAATATCACGAAAAATAATATAATTTGCATCCGCTGAATATTTTAAATCACCATATTCCGCCCTTAGCTTTGTAATACTAGCAGTATCATCATTAGGTCGCCCCGTATCATCCACTCCACAAATTCTACTTTTCCCTAAAAGAACACTTCCTAAAAGTCCTCCAACCAAATTCAAAATACCATCTAAAATATTATTATCGTACAAGTTGACGTCTGCCAACTGATACATATCATTTTTTTCATAATATGTGTACTTATCCTTGATTACTTTGTCTGGAACCTTATGAAACACTTCTAAGTGTGTTGTTCCTCCTTCCGGTGCCACCATCTCCAATCCCAAATCGGCATCACCCGGATAATATGGTACATATGTCGGATCTTTTCCAAAAATCCCTCCGACTAATCCAGCCGGAGTATAAACATAAAGCCTTGGAGTTACATGGGTACCACTTCCAATTGCCTGAAGTTGTGACTCATTTCCAATCAAAATATATTTCTTTCCATCAATTTCCTCATAAAGCTGCCCTGGTTTTGTTCTTCCATCTGGCTTTTCGCCTTGTAACGGATATGCTGCACCTTCTACATACTTCTCCGCCAAAAGCTCCGGCATCTGCTCCGTAAAGGATGGACTTAACACATAGTGATGTTCTTTGCTGTATGTCAGATATTCTTGTGCCTCCTCCGGGCTTTCCCCTGCCGGGGTCCCATCTTTGTACAAAAGCTGTCCCATACCCACTTTTTCAGGCATCATATCATTGGACATGATCGGTTCCTCTGCAGAATTTTCCGAAGCGATCAGACGAAGCTGATAGTTATTGTACACATAAACCGTATCACTTTCTTTTTCATATAAGATTGCATCTTCTTTCGGAGTTTCTGTAAATGTCCCGGTAAATCCTTCCGGCAACATCCATATATTTTCCGAAGACAAAGAAATTTCATTCATCAACATGTATCTGGCATCTGGTGCATAAGTGAGAACCTGTCCTTCCGAAAGCACTTCTTCCCCTGTGCCAAACTGCTCTTCCTGCATATCATAAATTCTTACAGGTGCTCCTGTCCCGATTGCCTCAAGTTGTCTGCTATGGTAGATTTTTATCACACCATTCTCATATAAGTCTGTAACATTCTGTTGCTCCTCTGGTATCTGCTCCGGCTGCCCTGTATTCTCTTCCACTTCTGTCTCTGTTTCTTCGAGAATTGGATTGGGTGATTCTTCGAATACCTCCTGTGCAGAAACCGTCAACGTCTGAAAAAAGATAGAGAAAACCAATACCCATGCGATTGCCTTTTTCCCTATGCTCCGCTCAAATATTTGTTTACTTTTTTTCTTCCCCACACTCTTCTCCTTCTGATATATATATTTTTTGTAATGAACTGGTAAAAAATCAGTTTCCAACTTTCACTGAACACCTCCGCAAAAGCTTCATGTATATTCCCATCATTGCACCATTCTACCATCTTTCTACCAACGTCCCACCAACGCAAAAGATCCGTCAAATCCTTTTCAGATCTGACGGATCTTTGCAGCTATCCCATGCTAAGAATCTCTGCAAGAATATACTCTCCCCAGGAATATTCCGATAGAAATTCTCCCTCGAATTTATCTTTTTCTTGTACTTTATGATTCTTCCATGCATAATAATCGCACTCTACAATATCTGTATTCAACATCTGTCCTCTCGGTGTTGACAATAACAAGTCGGAAAGTCCTTCTGCTTCTAATATTTCCTTTAACCTTTTTAAGGCATTATAGTAAACCTTCATTTTTACATTGCTATATTCTCTTCCTTCCCAGATTACACTGTAAATTTCTTCATTGCTGATCTCTTTTCCACAACGCGTAGCAACCAATGCGAGTATTTCCTTCGCTTTTCCTCGCAGCGCGATCGGAACCCCATTTTTCAAAACATTAAATCTTCCAAACATCTGTATATAAATTTCTTTGTGCAGACTCTTCGAAAGGATTTGCATTTTCTGCATCATCATCTCTATTGTTTCTTTTTTATATGGCTTTACAATATAATAATCTCCACCAATTAAATTAGAATCACGAATATACTCATCGTAAGCGGAAATAAACACGATTAGAATACTCGGACAAATCTCTCGAATCTTCACTGCCAGTTCTATCCCGTTCATCCCCGGCATTTTGATATCTAGAAATGCTAATTCCACCGCATTTTCCTGTACAAATAAAAGTGCTTCCTCCGGGTTCTCAAACTGGGCTATCACATTCAAATTGGAAATCCCTTTGCTCAGACGCATAAAACTTCTCAGCATAATCTGCTCATCATCTACGATAATTGCTCTCACTGCTTGTTTCTCCTTTCATCGGAATCCTAACGGTAATTTTCGTTCCTTCTCCTACGATACTTTCTACCTGCACTTTTGCATTCATTAATTTTTCAAACCGGAAAATCAAACTCTGCAGTCCGGTAGAATCTCGTTCTTTCGTTTGGATCTCCCATCGGATCTTATCCACATCAAAACCGACTCCGTTGTCCTCTACCTGTATGACAATCTCGTCCGCCTCTCGACAGGAACGAATGATAACCATGCCTCCGATGCTTCCTCTCTCATAAATTCCATGTCGGATTGCATTTTCCACCAACGGCTGAATGCTGAGAGGAACAATCATAAAATCTGATTCTTGAATCTCATATTTCACTTGCAGCTTGTCGCCAAAACGCATTTTTTCTATGTTGACATATGCTTTGATATTCTCTATTTCCTGAGCAAACGAAGTAAACTCCTCGCTTGCCATCGATTTGATACACGCACGCAGATGCGTTGTAAAATCAAAGATTAAATCTGCGGCATAGTCTGGATTTTCTAAGACAATTTCCCTGATCGATGCCAACGAATTATAAAGAAAATGTGGCTGCATCTGACCGGTCGATATTTTGATTCTGGATTCGTTCAGCTGAATTTTCAATTTCTCCAGTTTCTTTTCTGCATTTTTCTGCGCATCCCGATATTTACTGATATCTATAACAACCCCATATCCGTACTGCTTCCCATCCGAACCATCCTTTACTTCTAAAGTATCTGAAAGCTTCAACATGGAGCCATCTCTACAGATCATGCTATATTCACAAGTGTAAGTTTCACCGCTGCCTTTGATCTTCTTCACGAATGCTTCGTATTTTTCCCGATCTTTTTCTGCCAGAAGATTCACATACTTCCTGTCATTCCCCAGAATCGCATTTAACTCATCTTCTGTATATCCAAGCATCTTTCGAAGTCCTTCATTAATATACTCTACACAGCAGGATTCCTCTAGGCAAAAACGGTACAGTCCTATTTGTGCGCTGACCATGATCTCCATCACTTCATCAAACAATTCATGTTCCTGGGTCGTATCCATCACCGTCCCAAAGACAAGAAATTCACCGCCCCGCTCATCTTTTACAGGCACTAAAATATTTTTCACCCAGCAATTCTTTTCCGGAGATTGCCACATCGATTCAAACGTAATCACTTTTTGATACTGGATCACATTTTGTATTTCCCTGAAAAATCCATCAAAATTGTATTCCGGATGCAGCTGTTTCCATTTATCAGCGCTTTTCATAAAATCAGTAATCTGTTTCCGCCCATATGTCTCTTGAAATTTTTTATTTCCGATAATGCTATCGTCTTTCATATGATAGCGAAATACCGGGAATGTTAATTCATTCATCAACTGTTTATATCTATGATACTGATAAAAATGTTCCGTTTGCAGTTGTCTTTGCTTTCTGATATGTAAAACGATCAACATGATCGAAACAACAAGCGAAATAACAAACAATACAAGAATGGTCAGCATGCTTCTCTCCACGACTTGATCGTTCTTTTCATATTGCAAAGCTGCCGCATCTTTCTCCACCATACTGAATATCGTCCAATCCTCCACACCACTTGGCATATACACAGCATACTGAATCTTATCATTCTGTCTGAAGCTCAATTGTCCAGACATTCCATCTCTTAAATTTTTCTTCAGTTCTTCTTTTTGTGCAGCAGAAAAGATAAAATTATCGCATCCATCGAACAGATTGTGTGCTAACAAGAACCGATCTTCTTTATCCCCTACTAATAGGATTTTCCCCTCTGGATTAACTAAAAACATACTTGCATTTCCAGCAAACTGTATGTCTTCCACCAGAGTGTCTTCCACACTGGAAATCTTCTTACTTTTAAAGAGAATTCCTTCCAGTTTCCCTTGGATGCATAGCGGAATTGTATAAAGAAGTTCTGCTTCCTCAAATCCCATCGATTCCTCAAGCAGTACACATTTCCCAGCTGTATGTCCCCCCCCCCGCAGACAAAATGTGTGCAAAGTGCTCTTCTGAGCTTATATTCCCAAGTTTCTCTCCATTCCACTTGATTACATTTCCAGACAAATCCGAAAGTCCTAACATGGTAATGTTTTCCTCTTCTCTCATCAACTCCCAGATATGATCGAACTGTTCCGTTGCTATTTTCCCATTGCTAAATGCCAATATACTGTTAATCACACGTAACTGTACATATTCTCGGTTAATAATTTCCTCCAACATTGTCACCTGCATTTGCACCTTCGCCTTCAGCTCATCAAATGCTTTGTTTTTCACATTTTGTTCTAAGGTGAGCTGGATGATTCCATACGCAATCATAAGTATCGTACTGATCATGATCAGATACAATCCAAAATAAGTGATTGCTGATTTCCGCTCCCTGTTTCTTCCCTTCCGTTTCATGATAAACTGTCCTCACAAATCTCCCATATCATTCCTTTATATTTTTTAAATTATACCATACAACGATATTTTTCTGTATATTTTTTATTCTTTTCGCCACATATTTTTTCATATATTAGCAATTTTCACAAAAAGTGCAAAAAAAGATAGTCATTGAAACGATTTCTTCAACAACTATCTTTTTAATTTCAGCCGATCAATCTCTATTTTATTTCCTGTTTGCCCTATGTTTCTTAATGGCAAAAAACAGAATCAGAAAACCACTGATCAACAAAATACATAACAATATCAACACTGGTGCGTAATCTCCTGTCTGCACAGGCTTGTTCTGTTCTACAGGAGTTTTCGGCAATTCATATCGATTGAGAAAGCGAACCGACTCTTTTTTTGTCTCCGCTCCCCCCTGCTCCAATGCCACCACCGTGATTTCCAGTTCCTTAGAAGCATCTGCAGTACAATATACCGTCACATTATACACACATGGATCATATGTGTAATACTTTGTACTCCCTTTCTGTTGGGTAATCTCATACTGATAAATACCCGGCTGTGTAAATTTTATAGATGGAAATTCTTTTTTTCCCTGTCCTTGTATCTCCATCACAACTTGCTGACTCTCTGCCTGTTCCGGCATAGGAGCATTTTGTGTCAGTGCCTTCATTCGGATTACAAATGTTTCCGGCTGTACAGGCCTGTCACCTTCCAAAACGATTTCAACAGGAAGCCGAAAGCTTGTTTCCATTGCATATACTTGCATCAGACTTTTGCTGGATAGCAACACCATAATCAAAATAGAAAACAAAGTTCTTTTTATCTTTTTCACATATTATTCCTCCCTGTCTGCGTCCTTTTCCGGTATCATCTGTGCCAAAACCACAGTTCTCGCATCTGTAAATTCCGACGTACATGTAGTCAAAGCTACCACTTGCGGATGTTCACACTTCTCTAAGTCATCTAATACATCTTCTCTGGCAAAAAGTGCATGGCTCCGGATATAATCCAGCTGCCCTTCTTTCCATGTCTTTGGCCAATTGCGTAATTGGAAGATGTGGTCGTCTGAAACCCCGGCAATTAATACAGCTGCAACTTTTAGGCGATAAACCCGATCTGGTAGCAGTAACGTACCAGTATCATTTTTTTTGAAAAATGCCTTCTTTTTATATAGATCCAAATCTCCAAACATATTTCCACTATCCATATGATGGCCATACAAAAGATGATAAGAATCTGAAAAATCTTTTGCATTCTGGCTGTCCAGAAAAATACTTCCTGCAAGAGCAAATTCCCCATAAACATCCCGATTAATATAGGTAAGATTCGTTTCTCCCTGCAATACCGGGAAATCAATATGAGTTCCATCCATAGTAATCCAGGCACATACATCCGGATTGATTGAAAGCAATTTGGAGAAATCTGGTCGTTCTTTATCCGGCTTAAGCTTTAGCATATCCTCCTGAACATTTTCTGCGGCAGAATAAACTCTATGGTTATCGTTCAAAACAAATAATGCATAGGCAGCGGCAATGATGAAAATAACAATCAGAAAAAAACTGATTATAAAATTCAGAAAACGTTGTATATATCCAGAAATCTTATATCCCACTGTTCTGCTCCCTTTCGTCTGTCCGCCTGATTTTGTGCAGAAGCTCCTCCGTGAATCTACGGAGGAGCCCACGACCTGCTTCTTCTATATTTTTTTACTCTTCTCTTCTTCTGCGGCTTTTTACAATCATCATACCTGCTCCGAGGACAACAAGTGCAAGGATCATGATATATGGAAGCGAATCTAAGTGGATCCCTGTATTTGGTTTCACCATATCGCTGTCTTCATCATTCATTCCCTTACTGTTTGCAATGATGATATTGTTATTCGTATCTTTTCCGACTGTACCGGTTGCAGAAAGGCTTTTTCCATGATCCGCCTTAGGCTCACTCGGTGTCGGATTGTCTAATGCTTTTCCACCACCGTAGTAAGCTACCGTATATCCTTTGGATGGATCATTGAGATTATCTGCTGTCAATTCACCGATATGCTTATCATCCTCTTTTACTGTATAAGCTACTCCTGCCGGAACACCACTAAATACAACTGTCTGGTCATCTTTCATTGAGAGGTTTACCGTTGCTGTATATCCTTGTGCATCATCTCCTGTCCATCCAGATCCTTCACCCACTTTTTTAATAGATCCGCCGGTATAGCTAATATCACTGCGAACTGGTTTTTCTGAAGTCAAGGTTACTGTTACATCAAAGTTCTGATCGTGACTTGCAAGCGGTCCACGTACCTGTTTCATAATTTTAAATTTTGCCAGTTCTGCTGCATCTGGATCCTGACCATCTGGTCCCGGAATTGGTGTGATCGGATCTGGTTTGTCCGGATCTGGAGTTGGAATCGGGTTCGGATTTGGTTCTGGTTTCGGATCTGGAGACTCTGGATCAATTTCTCCATCTAACAGATATTTGTTTTTAAAATCACCTTTTTTATTTCCATTGTCTTGAGTGTTATCATTTCCTGCTCCGATTCCGGCATCTTCCGATGTGACCGTTACAAATTTTTTCAGATCTCCTCCATCATATTTTACGACAACCTGAATATAAACGGCTTTCTTATCGTATACTACACCTGCGGAATCTTTGGAATCTGGTGTATGTGCAGACGGAGACTGCTCTTTAATCTCATAGTTATATTTACCAGGTACTGTGTAAGTCGGTACTGTCACTGCAATATCATTTGTAATCGCACTTACTTTTAAATCTGCCACACTCAAGTTCGGCGCTGCACTTATGTCTACAGGTGCTGCTTTACAAGTAGATACAAATTTCAAAGTTTCATCTGGATATTGTTCTGCGAGTGCATTCTCATCTAATTTCACATATTTTTTTTCAATTTTAAACTCCGATGGTTGGTTCGCCAAGCTTCCTTCGGTAGGATAATTTGATGGTGCTGCAAATACTGGGATACTCATGCAAAATGCTAATACTATGGCCAGTATTGCTGACAATTTTTTCTTCATAGTTTTTCTCCTTTTCATCGTATATTTACAAGTTTCTCTGCAAAGTTAAAATCCTCTGCGGCGGACAATGGTAATGACCTTGCCCTTGATCGCTTCTTCCGGCAGTGGACCAAAGTCCCTGCTGTCAGAAGATTGTGTGCGGTAGTCGCCGAGAACGAAAACATACCCTTCCGGCACTTGAAAAGGATATTTCAGAAGTGTCTTAGGTTCGGTAGGATAAAGGATCTCACCGGATTGCACTGTACCGTTGACATACAGATGACCGTCCTCATCCATATCTACATAATCGCTTCCCTTTGCTACCACACGAGATGCACAGATTTCTCTGTCCATCTCATACAGGATCAAATCGTCCTTTTGGATTTCCTTCTCTAACCGAAATCCAAGAACGAGATCCCCATCTTTCAACGATGGAAACATCGCATTTCCATTAAGCTGACAGATCAGAAACACTTTGGAAAACAGGATGTAAAACAGAAGTACCAGCCCTGCCAGCCGCAATCCGAGATCCAACCAGCCTCTGCGGTCCAGAATCGCATTTCTTCGTCGCTGAATCACCTGTGCTGCTGTCAGTTCTGTATTTGGGTGTTTTCTCTTCATCAGTCAGAATTCTCTCCGCGGACTTTGGTGCGCTCTTTTAACAAAAGATCATATCTTTTTCGCTCCCATGCAAGCGCCTCCTCATATAGATGATTCAACTCCTGTATTTTCTTCCAAACATCCGCCTCATCTACCCCAAAGAGCCTTTTTTTGAACTTCACTTGTTCTAAATATTCTGTAATCCTGTTTTCCTGTTGTCTTTCCGGATCTTTTTTTATATTTTTTTTGGAATCTATCGCACTCCCTCCTTTATTCTCTCTCTATTCGGTTTTTCTTTCTTCTCCAGAAAAACAAAACAGCGGTAATACTTATAAGAATCAACATCCATACATACAGGTTCTTATCTAAATGAATTCCCGTATCTGGTGTTGCATCTTCTGTATTTTTGTTTGTGACTTTCAGTTCTACCACATCTCCCGGCATTCCGGTAATTTCACAAGTCATAACGGCTATATTTTGATCTTTATTTTCCAATGCAGGAGTTTCTACTAAGTAACTGCCGTCTTGATTTTTTTGCGAAATCGAAATATCGTATTTTAATGTATCAACGGCCTCCCTAATCTCAAGCTCAGAACCAATCTCTACATGCTGTAACGTAATCGCATCACCATCTTTCAGAGAAGCAGTTACCGTCTTACTCATTGTCATGCCGTCTTCCCAATAAAGAATCTCCATGGCAAATGGCTTATCATGCTCTCCAAATGGACCGGTGACTTCCTTGGAAATCTTAACAGTCACTCCTCCTTTGTGCGGATGATTGACCACATGCCTATCCGCAAGAGGCTTCCAGATATTCGTCTGTGGATTTTTTTCGTACAAGAACAAAATCTCATCTTCGACATCTACCATGTACAATGCCATATTATCCTGATACTGTGTCTTCCCTGTCTCTCCTTTATTCGGAGTAGTGGATTCTACCATCCAGTATCTGCCTTTTTTCATCTCTTTTGGCAATTGTAGCATTCCTTTTTCATCTGTCTTATATCCCCGGTCGTTCACCGGCTGACACTTCTTCCCATCCTTTTTCAGAACTACTTCACCATTCTTAGAATCTTCATCATATTCTACCGTATATCCCGTGTCGTCTACATATTCCGAAGTCCCTTCCTTATACGGTACTTCATAGAACATAAATTCCGCACCTGCAAGACGATTTCTTGGAAGATCATCTGTCTTTAAGAAACTTCGTTCTGCCAGATTGAAATGTAAATTCTGCACTTCCAGTTCTATTTTGGAAATGTTCTGGAATTCGTTCTCATTCTTCGGTGACAATAACTGTCCCGTCGAATCTTTGTACTGAATCTCAGGATAAATGACTTCGTAGTACAGGAATCCATCTCCAAACTCTGGAGAATAGTGTGTTTTTCCAATTTCAACTTCTTCTATTTTATATTCCACCGGCTTCTTATCCAAAAACAGCGGAACTTTATCGACCGTGTATTCCCAACCATTTTCTTCATTCAGAAGGAACTCTTGTCCGGTAGAAATTCCATCTCGGTACAAGCGTATTTTTACCTGCTTTTCCGTCAATGCATCGTTTTTGTTCTCCCACATCTTTTTTATATGCAGGCTGCTTGTTTTTGAAAAATTTCGGATATTCAGACTTGTATCTCCCCGTGGTATTAATACCGCCTTGCCATCTATCTGTCCATTTTCCGGAGCTATGACAGCCTCTTGATTCTCTCCGGCTTTTCTGTCTACCAGTTTTGCCTCTGTAATTTTAAATGCTCCGTTTGCGATCTCTACAGTGATCTGTACATCTCCTGTATCCACGTATCCTGTTGGTACATTTGTTTCCCGCAGCAAATAGGTTTCTGTCGCTGTCCGATTCTTTCCTGTTTCATCCTGTAATGGAATGATAAGTTCTGCAATTCCATTTTTATCCGTTGTGATCGAATCTTTCTTAGCGCCGTCCAGACTGACATCAAAGGTAATTTTCTCCATTCCCTCTCCGGTAGACGCATCAAATTTATTCAGCGTAAGCACTCCCGGTTTCTGATAACGGTTTTCCAGTTCAATAGTAAGTGATTCTCCTCCACGCCCCATACCACGACCTGTGAATTTAATTCCACTATCCGGATACAATTCCCAGGAATTTACATTTTCTCCCTGCTCATGGGAATTGTGAACATTATACCAACCTGAGAACTTTACTTTTGGATTATCTGGCTTATAATTGTGTTCTTTTAAAGTGTACTTCCAAAATGGATCTGCTTTGACAATCCATGTACAACTTGTATGTGTTTTATCATCCCACGTTCCTACAATCTCCGTTGGTAACTCTTCCGCTGCAGAAGCTTTCGCATCCGTTGTCTGTCCGCCCTCTGAAGGAAGCACAAGCTTCATATGCTGATGAAATGCCGGCGGTTGTGGCGTTCCATCTGAAAACGTTTCATCCATATCGATGCCGATGTAATAATTTTTCTTGATTGCTTCAATCTCTTCCGGCATTCCAACGAAATCTTTCTTTACTGTCAGATATCCGTTTTTTGCTACAATACGTCCATCAATATGCCATCCATCTGACATTTCGCTTTTGAACGAATACCAGTAAATTGTAAAGAATTCTGTATCTAATTTTGAGGAAGGGATCTCCTTGTCACCGATGCGGATTGTACGCCCACTTTCCCGGATTGTCTGGAACACTTCTTCATCAGAAGGGATCTTGTCTATCTTATAGATATAATCTCCATTCCCTATGTATCCAGGATCTGGTCTTGTTCCTTGAAGCAGCTCCATCACTCTCTTATGTCCATTTGCATAATGTTCCCATGTGGTTGGATTCTTATTTCCGAGAACCGGAACATCATGTAAGATGCTTGCCTTTATATTACAGTTTGCCACCGCAACCGCGCTTGTATAGTCATCTTCATTCACTGACGGCAAAGCCACCGAACCATCTTCCGGCATCGCCGACTTACAGATATAAAACTGTACTTGCCTTCGGCTTCGGTCACTCACCTTATTCCATGCCGCATAGAAAACGATCGGTTCCTGCGCGTTCTTCCTAATCTCTGAAAGTTTTGCTCCCGCATCACATTCCTGCCAGCGCCCTTTGCTATCTCTGTAATCCCAATGATCAAATTCATACTGTTCCAGCTCTTTACTGTCATTGTCTTCGTGGTCATAAGTCAGCGGATATGGTGATTTGATCTTATACTCTTCTTCATCCTGCCCCTCCGGAATGTCTTCTGTAAATCTTGTCTTGTTTCCAACCTGAGGTGTCAACTTGGCTTCTTTTGGAAGCTTCTTCATATAACGAGTCGTATCGTAGATTACCCTAACTGTATTCGAATCCTGCGGCTTATCTGCGACAACCTTATAGGATGAGGCGATACTTGACCATTCAAATTTCAATTTATCATCTCCGGATGGTGTCGGGAGAATATCATCCACATTTTTGTCATCAGATGTACAACTCCAAATAATATTCTTTCCCTGATACTCTCCTTCCAATGTCGCTTTCTTCGGAACTTCTACACTATAATGTTCTCCATGAGCTATATATTGTCTCAAAACAGCCTGTCCTTTTGTCAGGTTCAGTGGATCCATCACTTCCACCAGATGGAAGCTTCCCTCCACATCAAAATGTCGTCCTGCAACTCCGATCTGAGCCGAGAGCCCTGTCAACCGGTCAAAATAGTTCTCAATTTTATCCGGATTCAATGGGTTTGGCTGTGAAAAATAATAGACCGATACATCGCGCCCCTTTTTCAGAACAGGAATATACCATGTGCCGTCGTTATCTTTGTAAGGGTGTTGTACAAATACTCGAGTATCTGTCGCATAACCAAACAATATTTTTTCCTTCCCATCTGCTCCCGGTTCCAATTTCTCCGGAGTAAATCCAAACTCCTTGTAAACCTGTGAAATTGTGTCATCTTTTCTGGCTCTCAGATAATATCGGCTGTCACGTCCACTGTTTGCTTTTGTGATGTAATGCTGCTCAGCATTGATATTTTTTACCAGCTTATAATCTCCATCGATAAATACATAAAAACTGATATTCGCTTCTTTTGTCTCCGCCGGCTTTTCTGTGTTATCTGGAACAATCACATACGGACGTACCGCATCCTCCGGCTGGATCGTAAAACTCATTGTATGGTCAGCTTCATTTTTTACTCCGGTAATCCCCGAAAGTGTACCATCTTCTCTTCTACATTCCCAATTTACTTCCTTCGTCTGCCCTTCCACACGCGGCTTAGTACTGACAGTTCTTGTAAGCGTTGTTTTTCTTGCTACAAAATCCATAGCTGGAAGATTCACTAAATCCGTAGGACTATAGACCTGTCCATCCTCATCCTGCACTGTCACACTGTAAAATCCGTTATACCGGTTATCGTGGTATTCCATCAGTGTCTTTACATTCAAAAGAGGTAAGATCTCCCCATCCGGCAGATAGTACACATCCATTGGCTCTCCGGTCTTTCCTATATAAATACAATCATGACCATTTTGTGTATATTTACCTGCATTATGAATACTGTCATAATCTCTCTTAGAATAATAAAAACGCTCTCGGCTTCCATTTTGGATAGAACCATCATAATGAAACTTTTCTAAGTATTTTGTTAATTGTTCATTAGAAATATAATAATAAGTAGTTCCCGGCTTACTTGTAGTATCTTTCAGAACAGGAACTTCTGCCTGCTCTACATTGTATCTCTCATAATCTACAAACGTGTAAAATTTGATATTCAAGGTCTCCGGTGCAAATGTATTACATGCAATGGTATACGGCTGTTCTATCCTCTGAATATTAAATCCCAGTCCCTGATCACTTTTTACCGGCTGGATTGTCTTTTTCTCATCCTCACTGACACAAAGCCATTCACTTGCCTGTGTCTCTCCCGGATCGACTGTGATTGTGACATCATCGTCTTTCTTATGGTAAGTCACAGTTCGGCTTCCATCCGGATGTATAACTGTCACAGAATAAAAGCTGTGCCTGTTTTGCTTCAGCTGCTCCGGATTATTCTCCGGTACTTCTTCACTTCTATCCGCGCCTTTCGGCATATAATAAACATCTGTTGGTACAGTCGTGTTTTGATTTTCCAATGTATAGGATACGTATTGCTTTCCTTTATAAGTTTCCATTGCCGCATGGGCTAACGTCTTCTCTCCACGGACTGCATATGGAAAAAATTTACCGAACTGCTTGTCTGTTTCTTTCAGACCATATTCTTTATAAATCTCTGCCAGATCGCTGACAGAAAGAAAACATCTACCCTGGCGATTCCACTTATACACTTTTTTCAGCGAATCACTTGGCAGCTTTCGGATCTCGTTGTCTACATATACATAAAACTGAAGATCAAATGCTGTCTGATCCGCTCTTTGTATCACATAAGACTGCGAGATATTTCCGATTGTAAACTTTGTCTGATTTCCAGCTTCTACAGTCCCATCTATGACGGTATCATCCGCTCCGATACAGGTCCATTCAATCCGATCCGTCTGTTCTGCCGACTCAGGATTAAAATCAGACACCGTCATTTCCATTGTAGTTCCCGTCAGCGCATAGCGAATCCGATCTTGTCCTTCGCCGCTTACTTCCACGGAATAGAAAGAATTATCTTTTTTTACTGCTTTCTCTAAAGTCAGATATCCACCTTTTCCATTCGGGAGATAGTAAACATCTACCGGTACGCCTTGCTGATTCTCCCCATCATTATATGAAACATACGTTTTTCCAGAATCTGTATCTTCATGAACTGTTCCGTATTCTATTCCCTTTTTTCCTCTGTAAGCAGATACAAACTTATGATATGCATCTGGATTCTGCCCATCATTTCCTCTTGTGAATCCAAATTCTTCATACACCGATACCAGATCATCTACAGAAATTCCATGATATGTCGTTCGTCCATCCTTCCATGTGGCAATGCCGGTAATTCCATTGTTCTGAAGTTTTACCTTTTCCCCACCGATGATAATGTAAAAGTCAATATCAAACCCCTGCGCAATCTCCTGAAGCTTCGATACCTCCTCTTTCTCTTCCTGCTGCTCAGATGATTTTTCTGTTTCTGGTGCAGCTGCTTCTGGAATATTTTCCTTTTTCGGATCAGTTTCTTTTTCCGGGATACTTTCTTCCTCTGGAAGCTCTTCTTTTTCCGGGATACTTTCTTCCTCCGGAACTTCTTCTTTTTCCGGAACACTTCCTTCTTCCGGAAGGTCTTCTTTTTCTGGAGTACTTTCCCCTTCCGGGATGACTTCTTCCGGAATCGTTCCTTCCTCTAATGAACTTTCCCCACCAGGAATCCCCTCCTCCGTCGTGGGAGTTTCTTCCTGTTGCATCAGTTCCTTCTCCGCCAATGCCTCCTCTCCAGACAGATGTTCTTCTGTGAGTGAAATCTCCTCTTGTGGTACTGATTTCATCCTGTTTTCTGTTTTTACAGTGGATATATCTGCTGCTAAAGCTGTTGTTCCCACACTATTCATACATAAAATCAATAGAAGTGTCCAGGCTATCCCCCGTAGCCTCGCTTTTTTTCTCTTCACACCGTTTCCTCCTCACATAATTGCCTATTTTTTATACAAGATGATTTACAGTTCCTATAACGTTCATCTCCAAAACTATCACTGTAAGTCCTCCGTAGCCGCATATATTTGGTATCAACGATACATGAACCTTACTCATCGAATCAGATTATCCTGCTCCTTTTCATATTTTCCATTTACTTCATTATTTATATTTTATCACCCCAATACCAACGGATAACCAACGGATTCGTATTGCTTGTCTACCGATATGCAAAAGAGCAGACAGCTGATTCATACCATTTTCCACTCAGTCTTAAAATAAAAAAACTGCCACCAGATTTTAAAATCTGATAGCAGAAATCATTTTTTCTTGTCTACGGTCGAATAGCTACCTTAATGACGCCTTCTTTTCGATTTTCAAAAATATCATATGCCTGTTCAATCTCTCTTAGTGGAAATGTATGGGTAAGTAACGGTGTCGTATCGATTTTCTTCTGTTCTATTAACCGTAAAATTTCATCACAGTCACATCCGTCTACCCCTCCGGTCTTGAACGTGAGATTTTTTCCATACATTTGTGGCAATGGCAAGATCTGTTCTTCTTCATAAAGAGCTACCACAGTCACAATGGCATTTGGTCTAGCTACCTTCCATGCCAGTTCAAAAGTATTCCTTCCTCCCGCTACTTCCAGCACGCGATCAGCTCCACCATGTCTACTGTGTTCTCTGACAAATTCCTCGACATCAGTTTCTTTTGGATTTACTACAAGCACATTCGGATAATGCTCTTTCACAAATGTAATTCTCTCGTAATCCACCTCACACAAAATAATCTTTTCAGGATTCTTCAACATCACACATAAAAGTGTACAGATTCCCGTTGGCCCCCCGCCAATGATGACTACAGTATCCTCGCTTCCAATTTCAGAAATTTTTGTTGCCCAGTATCCCGTAGCCAGGATGTCTCCGACAAACAATGCCTCTTCATCCGTAATCGCATCTCCAATCCGATTCAATCCCTGATTGGCATAAGGCACACGCACATATTCTGCCTGCCCTCCGTCTATCCTGCATCCCAAAGCCCATCCGCCATTTTTATCTGTGCAGTTATTCACATAACCATTTTGGCAGAAAAAGCAATTTCCACAAAAAGTCTCTACATTTACAGCTACACGATCTCCAGGTTTTATTTTGGTCACTTTGCTGCCTACTTTCTCCACAACGCCAACCATCTCCTGCCCTACTGTAATTCCCGGTACCGCCCTTGGAACTGCTCCATGTTTGATATGAATATCGCTCGAACAAATACTCGCCAGCGTTATGCGGACGATCGCGTCCTCTTCCTCTTGAAGAACCGGCTTCTCTTTTTATTCCAACATAAATTTCCCCTGCTCTTTGTATGTATATGCAAGCATCTTCTTTCCTCCCAATCCTATTCAACACCGTTAACATCTATTTTTCTTTCATTTTAACTGACTTTTCCATCACCAAATACGAATGCTCCACATAGCAATCAGAAATCCTAGCAGGAACCCGAGATTGACAACTGTAAAATACATTGTGTATCTTCTTTTTTCTTCCGGATAGGCCGCTATGAGAAAACGATACGAGATCAAACTCGCCATGGATGCGATCATAGTTCCCAATCCTCCAAGGTTTGTTCCGATAATCAATTTCGACCACTGATCTGTAAATCCTGAAAGTAACAGTGCTGCCGGAACATTGCTGATTACCTGCGAAGAAATGACCGCAGTCAATATTTCATTCCCATTCAAAATGCCCTTCAGGAAATTACAAAACATAGAAATTCGCCCCATATTTCCGATAAAGATAAAAAATCCTGCAAAAGTAAGAAGAAGAGAGTAATCGATTTCTTTAAAAGTTCCACAATCCATCACAAACACTGCCAAAATTGTCACGAGCATTACAACCCAAACAGGAAGCAAATGCGATACGCAAAGAAGACACAATAGAAAAATTATTGCATAAATAGCTACTTTCCACGGATTTTTCACCTTTTCGCTTTCCCGCATCTGTAAATCACCAAGCACAACACATTTTCTCAACAAAATCATTCCAAGCAACATCACTGCTGCAAGTAGTGTGTACGGCAGCATCAATTTAAAAAATGCACTCAATGTCATTCCTGATTTGGAATATAGATAAAGGTTCTGTGGATTCCCAATTGGGGTAAACATACTTCCTAAATTTGCCGCAACTGTCTGCATGACAACTACCGGAACAATTCGCTTTCTCATATCTGCCATCTCCAGCACCTGTATTGCAAATGGCACAAATGTGATTAAAGCTACATCATTTGTGATCAACATACTAAACACAAAACATAAAAACACAAGAATCAGTTCCATCTGCCGACTATTCTTCACAACTGTGATCAATCTTCCAGCCGCCTGTCCAAATACTCCTTCCCGGCTCAGACCTGCCATGACTGCCATCAGACAAAATAGTAACCCTAGTGTATGAAAATCAATATAGTTCAAATATTCCATATCTGGCGGCACAACAAACGATGAGATTCCTGCCAGTATCCATGCGATCATCAAAATCTTATTCATTTTCCCTTCTCCTTATTGCATTCCGTGGGCACCCCTTCAAACATGCTCCGCATCGAATACATTCCATATGATTCGGGCTCTCATAGGGCTTGATTCCCATTTTGCACTTACGTTTGCATAGTCCGCAACGATTGCAAGAAGACTCTACCTTATAGCGGAAAGGTGATATTTTCTGAAAGAATCCCAAACACACACCGAATGGACAGAAATATTTGCAGAACGGGCGATAAATAAAAAGTGACAATATAAAAATAGTTGTGAATCCAAATACTTTTATAAAAAGAAATGCTTCCCTCCAATTTTCCTTATTTGGCAAAAAAACAATGGGAATAAAAAACAATAATGCAAAAAAAATAATGTACTTTATTTTTCTCAAATACTTTTCGTAAGGCAACTGAAGTAACTTTTTAGGGAAAGGAATTTGAAAAATCACTTCCTGTATAATTCCCAATGGACATATCGCAGAGCATGCCCAACGCCCACCGATAGCAAGTACCAAAAATATAACAATAAAGACCATGTTTTCCTCTCTTGTAAATGATATTTTTCTTCCTTGTAGAATTTACTCTAGTCGTATTTCCTTTTATGTATACTTGAAAAAGTTCTACATTTACTAATCTAATCGTATATTCTAATCTACTTTCCTTATGAAAGCAAGAAGAATTCATAATAGAATTTGCCTAAAGTCTCCAAATTACTGTACTTTCCCCATCTGGCATAAGGATAAGGGATATACATATTTAAAGTTTCTTTCTAAAAAACATAACTCTTATTAGGAACATATCATTCTCTATCTCAGCAATTATCGTTCCGTCCATTCGCTCTACCAAACTTTTTGCAATTGAAAGACCAAGCCCTGTAGTATTACTTGTTCGTGCTGTATCGGCTTTATAGAATTTTGAAAAAATCTTCTTAATATCAATGTCCCCTGGATTTTCCAAATCATTTTCACATAGAAAAATTATGTCATTATTCTCACTGAAAAGCTTCATTCTGATCTTTTGACTGCCATGCACCAATGCATTTTTTATAATATTCTGCAATATTCTTCTAATTGCTTCCGTATTTCCCTCTATCAGAATATTCTCCTCACAAAAATCAATCTCAGGTTCCAGGCCTTTTGTCTGAAATTCATCATAGAACGAAAATACTGTATCATACACACATTTACCAAAATCAACTGTTTCCATCTTCAACTCATACTGTTCATTCTGAAGTTTTGTATATGTAAATAATTCTTCCAGTATATCCTTTAAACTTGAAATTCTGCTTTGGATTACTTCTATGTAATGTCGCTGCTCTTCTTCTGAATCACTTTGTGCCAGCAATTGAAAGTATCCATCAAGAGATGTCAGCGGTGTTCGAATATCATGAGAAAGATTTGTAATTGTCTCCTTCAAATATTCTTCATTTTTCCGTGCATTGTTCTTAATCTCTTGCGACATGTCAAGTACTTGATTGATACTGTCCACAAGCTTTTCGAATTGTTTAAAAGGAACCGTTACCGTAAGGCGAAGATTTGTCTGATTTTCTTTTAGAAACTCAAGTTGGCGGCAGGTATTCTTTACCTGTCGCCTGTACATTAACAGTATAAATATTAATCCAACAGCCAATACTGTTGATAAAACAGCCCATAGAATCATATAAAACCTCTATCGAATATCTCGTTTCTTTACAATTATCGTAGAAATGAATAAAGATACAATTGCAAATGCTACTCCAACGGCAACACCTCTTACCATAACTTCTGATGTGCTATCATACAATAACATCGTAATGTTACCATCAAGTATATACTTGTTAATATCAAATTCAAGTCCTGTTTTCACTCCATTAATTGCTTTATTTATTAGTGAATAAATAGGCACTGCAAGTCCAGAGCACAAAAGAATCCCACTGGTCATACTAAACGCAGTACTATAAGTGAGAATACAAAGTAACATCATTACTGCAGCAATTCCTAAATGAAGCAAGTATTGTACCCCTAAATACTGAAACAGTTCTGTTATACTTCCTAAATAGAAATCACTTTCCCACATTACGTACCCACTTGCAACTATCGATATTGTAAATACAACAACCATCACTAGCACTTGGAATGCAATTACGATAAATTTCGATGCAACAAGCTGTTCCCGTCTTGGAAATTGCCCGGCAATATTCTTTATATATCCATTCTTATAATCTGCATTGGTAAAAATTGCCGCAAAAATAACACATAAAATTGCAAGTAACTGACTTCTCATTTCAACACTGACGACACTTCCAATTTCAATAGTACCATTTACCCATTCCGGCTGTGCTTCCACATAGATACCTACCGGGCGTTCTTCCATTGTTTCTGTCACTGCCGCCGGATCATCTTTCATAAATTCTATATCTGAATTTGTCATCGTTACACTGAACACTGCAAGACCAATTACAAAACAGATCATAATCCATGTAGATTTTGAATGTAATAGTCGGTGAATATCCATTTTTATAAGATTAAACATTTAAAGCACCTCCCGTCAAATTTAAATAGTAATCTTCTAAAGCTTCGTTCTTTATAGTAATCCCTACAGTCTTTACACCATTTTCCGCTAATGTCATCGTGATGCTTCCACCATCATTCAGTCTCTCAAAAATCTGGATTGTATCAGCATCTACTACCTTATACTGATGGATTCCCATATTTTCAAGAACAGTGCAGGCTTTTCTTGTATCATCTGTCTTAAGCTCTATTCGTTCACTACATTCTGCAAGAAGCTCTTCTCGTGTCATTTCCTTAATTAGAACACCATCATGAATAATACCATAGTTTGTTGCAATCTTTGATAATTCTTCAAGAATATGGCTTGAAATAATAAATGTAATATTCTTCTCTTTATTCAATTTGAATAAAGTTTCTCTTACTTCAGCAATTCCCTGGGGATCAAGACCATTGATTGGTTCATCTAAAATCACTAAGTCTGGATCGCCTACAAGTGCAAGTGCGATTCCAAGTCTTTGCTTCATACCAAGAGAAAAGTTCTTGACCTTTTTCTTTCCAACAGTTCCAAGTCCTACAGTATTAAGAAGTTCTTCAATCACACCTTGTTTTCTAACACCCATTGCGATGCATTTCAGTTTCATATTTTCATAAGCAGACATATTCGGATAAATTCCTGGTGCTTCAATCAATGTACCGATGCGGGACATATACTGATAGGCAGCTTTTCCACTTTTCCCAAATAGAGAAAAATCACCTTCTGTTGGAGCTGCAAGTCCGCTTATCATTTTAAGAATCGTTGTTTTCCCTGCTCCATTTCTCCCAATCAGCCCATATATATCACCTTGTCTGATATGAATATTTACTGCATTTACGACCTTATATCTTCCGAATTTTTTCGTAAGACCGTTTGTACTTAACAAATCCTTCATTTCAACTCCTCCTTTACTTTATGCTTCCTAGTTTACAGATAAAATGACAATAAAACGCAAAGCAAAGTTAAAGAAAAGTTAAAGTTATTTAACCAGACGAAATCCAATTCCCCATACCGTTTCAATATATTCCTCTTCTGTAACAATTTTTATTTTTTTGCGTATGTTACTGATATGTACATTAATAGTCTTATCCTCTCCAACATAAATATCATCCCAGGCATAATCGTATATATCCTGCTTTGCATACACCTTATTGGGATGAGACATGAAAAGTTCCAATATTTTAAACTCTTGTCTTGTCAATATAATCTCTGTACCGTTAATTTCAGCTGTAAATGTATCTAAATTCAGAACCAGATTTTTATATTTTAACAAGTTATTCTCTGTATTATACTCTTTTGCAAAACGACGAACCTGAACACCAACTCTTGCAATAAGTTCTTCAAGCTCAAAAGGTTTTGTCAAGTAATCCTCTGCCCCCTCTGTCAGCAGGTTCACTTTACTATCAAGGCTATCTTTAGCAGAAACTACAATCACAGGTATCTGCTGCTTTTCTTTCAGCTTAGGAAGTAGTTTTTCACCGGATAACCCTGGTAACATCAAATCCATAACAGCAAGTGCGTAATTCTCTTTGTCCAGATAAAGCAAAGCTTCTGTTCCCGAAAATGCCTGTGTGCAGCTGTATCCGGCTTTGGTGAGCGCCTCCGCTATAATAGCATTTATATCAGCATCATCTTCTATGATCAAAATTTTATTCATAAGTTTTTTGCTCCTTGAAAATCTCATAAATTAACTTTATGTAAATTATACACTTGCAGATTTTCTTCTGCAAGGCTGTATACTTCATCATGTTCTTCATGTAATTTCTAAAAATATTCATCCACTTTTTGTATAACAGATTATAAACATAAAAAGGGCACTCCCTGAAAGTTTTTTCTTTCAAAAAGTGCCCTCAACAATCAATATTTATTTTCCATTAATAGAGTTTTGCTCCTGCTGGGATTCTGTCATCTACCATCAAGACATTCAATCCTTCTCTTCCTTCTTCCAGATGAGTTGCGGAGATAATCATACCACAGGAATCGATTCCCATCATCTTTCTTGGCGGAAGATTCACGATTGCGATCAATGTCTTTCCTACCAGCTCTTCTGGCTCATAGTAATCGTGGATACCACTTAAGATGACACGATCTTCGCCGCTTCCATCGTCTAATACAAATTTCAGAAGTTTTTTGCTCTTCGGAACTGCTTCACATTCTTTTACCTTTACCGCACGGAAATCTGACTTGCTGAATGTGTCAAAGTCTACCATATCTTCAAATAATGGTTCCACTTCTACATTAGAAAAGTCGATTTCTACTTTAGCCGGCTCAGCTGCAACCGGTGCTTCTACAGCTTTTGGAGCTGCTGTTGTTGACTGTGCAGCATTGTTTGCTTCGTTCTTAGCAGCGCCCTGTGACTTCATTGTCGGGAAAGATTTCACGTTTTCTTCATGATTCTTCGGGATGCGTCACTGTACTATTTTTTCTAAATTTATAAACCTTATAATTACTTCATTATTCGTCATTATTAAATTTTCTTTGTTGTCAATTTGCTGTAAACCAAACAAATTGTTGTCATCCGTTATACTAAGCACTTCTCAAAAAATATCTAATTTTGCTGCTAAATTCTCGAATGATTCTTGTTTCTTTTCTTCTGTTGCTTCCGCATAAATATCCATCGTTGTTTCAATGTTTCTATGTCCCATAATGGATTGAATAACTTTTAAATTTGTTTCATTTTCGCAAAGTCGTGTACAAAAAGTATGTCTCAGATGATGGCAAGAAAAATTAGGTAGTATAATAGGATCTCTGCGTTCTTTTTTAGCTCGCACCACTTCGTCTGCATTATAACTATTTGCTATACGCTTAATCGTATGATTGACTGTTTGTGGATTTGGAACCATTCCAAAACGATTACAAAAAATAAATCCTGACATTCCATCAATTTCTGATTCATTAAAACCATTTTCAAGTTGTTCTTCATAAAGCATTTCAAAAGCATCTTTCACAATATCCAGCATTGGAATTGTACGAATTCCCGCTTCCGTTTTAGGTTTGGATATTCTCAATACACTTTTGTTGCTTTCTGGTTTTTGATAATAACTCAAACTGTGATTGATACTGATTGTTCTTTTGTCATAATCTAGGTCTTGCCATCGAAGCCCTAATGCCTCACCAATTCTACATCCTGTTCCAAGCAACACCGTAAACATAGGCCACCAATGATAATATATCGGATGGTTCGCAATATATTCCATAAATGCTCTTTGCTGCTCTACTGTCAATGCATGTCTGATTCCTCTGTTCTTCCCGGATTCTCTGCTGATTTCTTTCATTACTCCATCAGTAGGATTATTTCGTATAATCTCATCCCGCACTGCCAACTGAAATGTTGGATGAAGCAAACAATGAACCGTATCCAATGTTCCTAATGAAATTTTTACTTCATTAAGAAGATAATAATAAAACTGCAATACATCAGAATACTTTATATCAGCAATCCGCTTTTTTCCAAAGGTATCACGTACATAATGATCGTACGTATATAAATATGAACTTTTTGTAGATTCACGCAAATTATACTTCGTGGACATATACCGATCAAACGTATCATTCACACTTGCCTTACCAGCAACATAGAGGTCCAATCCGTCCAACTGATCCTTCATCAGTTTAGCTTCTTTCTCTCTTAGTTCTGCCAGATCGTTAGCATATATAAATTTACGTCTGCCCATCGGATCTGTATAGGTGTACATATATCTTTTATCTGATGATCTTTGTACTTCTCCTTTGCGTAAAGATCTTCCTCGCAAATCTTTTCTAACTTTCGCCATAATAGTTTCCTCCTCTTAAGAGAGAAGCACTCACTATTTTTTCTGCTCGGATAAAAGTATCTCTACCCCTTTTAGGACAATGTCCGTTGTAGTCATTTTATGTTGTTCGGCGTATGCAAGCATCTGGGAATATAGCTGATCAGGAACACGAATGCTTAATACTTTCTTCTTTGCATTGTCTGATTTTGGTCTTCCCATCTTTTTCATTTCAGCTCTTATACCTCCTATACCAACATTATACTTTCTGTATGACATAAAGTCAATTAAAAATGCAGAAAACTATAGAAGTTCTTCTCCCGTATTTTCTCTCCTAAAATTTTAATACTCTCGGAATGTTTCCAAATATTTTTCAAATATCTCGCAATTAACCAAAGCTACTTTATCAATTTTATAGACTGCTTTTGCCTCTTTTGCCAATGCCTGAAATTTTGTCAATCCTAAACTATATTTCTCCGCACCTTCTGGATATCTCACGAACTTCTTTTCCATTTTTTTAGTAGCTTCCACATCTTTTCTTGCAAAACCCATTTCACAAAACTCCTTTCCATTTATAAATAAGAAGAAAACAAATTTGTCTTCTCATATAACGAAAGGAAATCAATGGATTTTACAGGGTGATTATGATAAAAAGTTAAAAAAATAGTTGTCAAAGGCTTTTCTTCGACAACTATCGTTACAAATTACTAATATTCATATTGAATTATTTTATTTTCATATTTTATATCACAACCCATTTCTATAAATCTCGTTTATAACGGCCTGTGCCTGTTCCATTTCTTTTTTCTTTATGAATTCTTCCCGGTCACTTAAAATTGCTATCATCTCATCTATTACATCTTCTATTCTAGGTTCCGTGTAACGATACAGGTATCCTAACATTCTAGTCGCCGTATAATCAGTATTCAAAATATTGTAAGCTATTTCTGAACAAAGTTCTTTTGGATATCCTTTGGTAAGTAAAACCTTGTACAACTCATCTGTTCTCTCTGTTTTCATAAACCATCTCTCCTGTAAATTTTACGCTGCTTATATCAATATTCCTTCCCAATGATCCAATTCATGCTGACAGATCTGCACGATCCATCCATCAAGTTTCAAATTCTGTTTTACATCATCAAAAGTCTGTTTCATAATAATTTCAACATTCGTCCAACAAATCAAGATGATTAAGAATTCCATCTATATAAAATCAAAAAGTGATAGTTGCTCACACTTATCTTTTTCTTCATAGGTACGCAGATATTCAAACACTTTATCATTATCATGAACAATATGGTATTTGTCACATGTTTGATTGAATATCTTCCGTAGATGGTTTTCATTTGGGCTTGGCAAAATATATTGATTACCATAATAGGCAATATATTTTCCTTTCAGTCCAGGAAACAAATGATCCAATTGTTTATAGAAATATTCACGATTCCCTTCTCGTAAAGTCAAACCCATACCAAAATTTATAATCCCATACACTTTTGCTTCAACGCAATAATTTAATATACCACGCAGATTTTCTTCAGTATCGTTAATAAACGGCAAGATTGGACATAACCATACAACCGTAGGAATGCCCTCTTGATGCAAAATCTTTAACGCTTCATACCGTTCTTTGGTTGTACTGACATTAGGCTCTAATTTCCGACACAACTGTTCATCGTAAGTAGTTAATGTCATCTGTACGACACATTTCGTTTTTTCATTGATTTTTTTTAAAATATCTAAGTCACGAAGCACTTGGGTTGATTTCGTAATCAGGGTAAACCCAAACCCATATTTTTCAGCAAGTGACAATGATTTTCTCACATACCGCAAGTCATTTTCCAATGGGATATATGGATCGGTCATTGCTCCGGTACCTATCATACATCGCTTCCGTTTTCTTTTCAGGGCATCCTCTAGCAACTCAAGTGCATTCTGTTTTACTTCAATATCTTCAAATGCATGATTCATATGATAGCAATCACTTCTTGAATCACAATAAATGCAACCATGCGTACATCCCCGGTATAGATTCATTCCATTGGATGCCGATAGAATGCCTTTTGATGTTACATAATGCATTTCCTTCCCCCTTTCATCTATCGCCTGATATCTTGTTGTCCTACGCACACCTGGAAGAGGTAAACATCTAGTTTCTGTCTCATAAGGAAAATTAGTTTTATCATTTTCTTCATACTTTTATTCTCAAAATCGTTTTTGATTGATTCTGAATTGTAGTATAACAGTTTTTTAACTTTTTTTCTATCTCGCCCTGTATTTTTCCCTCTGAGCATTTCGTTATATGAGAGGGTAAATTTTTCAAGAGCAAGATCCACCCGGGTAATACCGTATCCTCATTTTATGAGAACGGTCTTATCCCCGGGTTAGGTATCTTGATGGGGATTACGTTTCCCCATACCCTCGCTTTTGCATCAAAGATGCAGTCAGTATCCACAAAAATGGATACTGCACTAATTCTCTATCGGAAGGGACAGCCGATAAAAATTAGTGAACTGTAACACTATTCGATGTCACAGTTTAGAAAGGAAGGAGGAGTATGCCACCAAAAGAAAAATCAAAGGAATTGAAGCATCGAAACATAATCTGTCTGAAACTTACAGACATTGAATTGGAAATATTAAATCAGGCCGCAAGCTCTGTGGGAATCTCTCGTTCAGAATATCTACGAAGATTGTTCCTAAATAGACCAATTCAAATTCATTATGAAGTTGTCGCAGACATCAAAGTACTTCGGGAGCTGGTCGGGCAATACGGTAAAATCGGTTCCAATCTGAACCAGATCGCCAAGTATTTTAATACCGGTGGAACTCATTCCCAGGCTATGGAAAATGAAATCCATCAATGTATCTCCGACCTCTTCCTCTTGCGAAAAAAAGTGTTAGAAATGGCAGGTGATTTTCATGGCAATACTAAAACACATCAAAAGTAGAAATGCCAACTATTCAAATGCCATTGATTATCTGCTTTTCCAACATGATGAGAGCACTGGAAAAAAGATAAAAGATGAAATGGGGCGAAGTCTTTTAAGAGATGAGTTCTACATGGATGGTCTCAACTGTGATCCGATGTCTTTTGACAAGGAGTGTAGTCTGACAAATGCGAAATTTCATAAAAACAAAAAATCATCTGAAATCAAAAGTCATCACTATATCATCAGTTATGATCCTGCTGATGCTATTGAATGTGATCTGACGGGAGAAAAAGCACAGGCTCTATCTTTAGACCTTGCCAAAAAAATATTTCCGGGATATCAGGCTCTTATCGTGACACATACCGATGGTCACAATGGTTCCGGCAATATCCATACGCATATTGTGATCAACAGCGTCCGTAAGGAAGCTGTCAGAAGGCAACGTTACATGGATAAGCCCCATGAAGAAATTGCCGGATACAAACACCGATCCACAAATAAATTCCTGAATTATTTCAAAAAGGAAATTATGGATATGTGCATCCAGGAGGGACTTCATCAGGTTGATCTTCTCTCTCCGGCTGAAACAAAGATCACACAGGCTGAATATATGGCCCAAAAATCCGGGCAGAAAAAATTAGAAGAGACCAACAAAAAAATCATTGCAGATGGATTGAAACCAAATGCCACAATGTTTCAGACGCAGAAGCAGGAACTCCGAAATGCCATCGAAGAATGCAGCTCGCATTCTAAAAGCTTTCAAGAATTTCAATCTCTTCTTTTTGAAAAATATCAGATTTCCGTCATTGAAGAAAGAGGAAGATATCGTTATCTCCATCCGGATCGGAACAAACGGATTACAGAGAAGGCTTTGGGAACTCAATACGGCAAAGAACATTTAGAACAGCTCTTCTTACGAAAAGATCCGATAACCATTCTTTATGTCAGATCGCATTTACGGTTGGTAGTAGATCTTCAGAAAAATGTGAAAGCAATGCAAAGTCCCGGATATGCTCATCGGGTAAAAATATCCAATCTTCAAGAAATGGCAAATACCATTATCTATGTGCAAGAACATGGATACAATACCCAAATCGAATTAAAAAATGCCTTTTCCGAATCTCAAAAACAGTTAGATCAGGCAACAGATCAGCTAATGAAAATGAATGCAGATTTGAAAAACATCAACCGTCAGATCCATTACACCGGACAATATTTTTCACAGAAAGCAATCTATACCGAATTTTTAAAGGCGAAAAACAAAGGCAGATTCCGAAAGGAACACACCGCTGAAATTCAGGCATATGAAGAAGCCCGTGACTGGCTGAAATCTTTTTATCCCGATGGAAAGATGCTTCCTATCAAAACATTGAAGGAACAAAAAAACAGCTTGCAGGAACAGATCGACCAGCAAAAATCATCCATCCGATCTCTAAAGGATCTGACACAAGATTTAAGAACCGTAGACAAAAATGTGGAAGCAATTCTCCACAACCAGGTTCCGAAAAAGCAAAAGACACAGGAACCCGAATTATAAATCATTTTACGAAGGAGGAATTACAATATGACACAAAATGAATTTAATGTTGTCCTTGAACAACAATATCGAAAATGTGCCGATGTCCTGGCACACAAGAAGAAAGAATACACCGGAGACCGCATTGACCGCCTGAGTGCGTTTAAAATCGCTGCCTCATTACAGGGATGCACACCTAAGGCTGCTCTGGCCGGAATGATGTCGAAGCATGTCGTATCTCTCTATGACATGTGTTACTCTTCGCTGCTCCAATTTGACTTAGAACAATGGGATGAGAAGATCACAGACTGCATCAACTATCTCATTCTACTGAAAGCATTGATAAAGGAGGAACAAGCCTATGGATCACATTGAGACAAAGATTTTAAATAGTTATACCATTCAAGAAGCAGCTCAGAACATGGTATTCGCAGCAAGGCTTACCCAACAGGGGCATTCCATTCAAAACATGGATGATCTTATGGCTCTTTATCAGAAATCTTTTACAGATAAAACCGTAGATCGGATTGCCAGTCTTCCTCATCCAACCGTACAGAAATTTACGGTGATCACTGTTGCGATTGTGGGGGCAAGCAGACGTTTTCTTGCACAGATTACTCGTCATCAAAACGAAGTAAAATTCATGAGTGCATCTCTGCAATATAGCAACTATTCAGAAAAAGCTGCATTTACGATCCCATATGAAATCCTTTTTTCCGAACAGAGATACATTGATCTCTATCTGAAAAGCTGCTTATCGGATCTCAGATGTTATCAGGAATTGTGCTCTGTGGGATTTCATCATGATTCTGCAGGATATGCCCTCCCTCATGCTTTAAGAAATATTCTGATTATCTGCGCTACACCTTATGAGTGGAAACATATGATCAGTCAGCGAATCTGCAGGAGAAATACCGACGAAACAAGAATTGTAATGTTGGACATCTGGCAGAAATTATATGAATTTGATCCGGTGTTATTTTCACCGAAGCTGACCGGTCCTTTCTGCCAGAGGGGATGTTGTGAAGAAGGTGCTATGTCCTGTGGAATTCCTATCCCAAAAGAATGGTCTCCATTAGAAATAATGAGAGCAGATTATCCTCTGCTCGTAGAAGGGAGGGAAACTGTTTATGAAAATTAAATTGATCGACTTTGGGTTAGAGAAAGATCATTATCCTTTCCGACCTCATGAAAACGATGCCGGGGCCGATGTATATATGCCTTATGACTACACATTAAAACCAGGAGAGATTGCAAGAATCCCATTAGGATTTGGTCTCATGATTCCAGATGGATATGCCGGTTATGTTTTTCCAAGAAGCAGCATGGCAGCAAAAGGGTTGGTCTGCGAACTTCCGCCTATTGATTCCGGATATCGAGGAGAAATTCATGCCATCATCAGTAATGTTAGTTCAGAATCCCAAATACTCCGCAAAGATACCCGTGTAGGGCAACTGGTTATCACTCCGGTTCTAATCGCCGACTTTGTTCTGGATCTCGGAGAAGCAAGAGATATCGGGGCTTTTGGAAGTACCGGGGAATAAAGATCATAAAACCAGAGGTGCCGAATAATTTATGATTCGACACCTCACACACTCAAAATAACTTGCAGAAAGGAATAACTACTATGATTACATTTGGAAGAAAATTAAATCATTTGAGACAGAAAAATCATCTCACACAAAAAGAACTTGGTATCGCACTTGGCTTCCCCGAAGATTCTACTGATATCAGAATTACACAATATGAAGCAACTACAAGAAAGCCTCTCGATGAAATCCTTGTTAAATTGGATAAAATACTTGGAGTATTATCACTTTACGACAAAATTAACTAACCTTAACATTTGTTCCACTACCACTATAAATTTCTAATAATCCTAAGGTTAACTGCTTTGTGTGTAGATATAAAATTGTCAAACTGGAATTTTATTTTCGCTTACTACTCTATATCATCATCATGTTTATTAGTAAAAAGACTCCCAACAAACATTCCCACTCCCAGTCCTATAGCTAATCCTAATATAGTATGATTGAATACCACGCCTAATGCAGTTCCTACACCTACACCGATGCACATCCCATATATCATTCCATTATATTTATTAGTTTTTTTCATAACTGGTCTCCTTTGCAAATTCAAGATTTATTATTCTTTCCCATTCAATAGTTTATTTACTCTTTCAACCGGAAATCGGTCTTCAATGTCAATTATTTCAAAAAAATTTAGGGGCAATTCTTTTTCTCCAATCAGAGTAAGATATTCATTAACAGCTCTGCGATCAATCATTATTTGAGGAACTGGGCGGCAAATACGAAAGGCAAGGGGATTATTTGAT